>Ga0209692_10000342_pt1 | contig 126386 bp, 116 predicted proteins | sample tdDd472_FD_187129 | JGI IMG/M metagenome (GOLD analysis project Ga0209692, IMG submission 187129) | Marine sediment microbial communities from the Atlantic coast under amendment with organic carbon and nitrate - tdDd47.2 (SPAdes)... | ecosystem: Environmental > Aquatic > Marine > Coastal >... | reverse complement strand
GGGGTACTCCCTTCCCCCCTTCCTCTGGACTCCATCCCCCCATCCCTCTCCCCGTAACTTTTTGTATGCGCTAAGCGCGCGTACGGCAGAAGGATGAAAGTCTGTGCCACTCTGTGTTACGGCTTATGTTAAAGATAAGCCATCAAAAGAAAAGAACAATTAATTTTTCAAAAATTACGAAACGCCACAGGGACGTTTTTTCAAACTACTTCCACAAGGCCCACGCGGCGTGGGCACTGTTCGGAGAGAATCGCTCCGGACAGCTTGTTTGCGTGCCGAAGATGTCCGGAGCGATTCTCTCCGAACGCCGTTCTCCCGACCTCACGCCAATCTCTCCAACCACCGCACCCGCCGAAGGCGCACCAAAAAGCTTAGGAGATTCTTAAGAACCCTTCACGAAGGGTTCTTAAGCCGCCGGAGGCCTCTTCTCCCCCTTCCCTACTCGTCCCCTTTGCGGGTCATGTAAAGGAACAAAAGCGCCATGCGTACGACCACGCCGCTGGAGACCTGATCGAGGATAAGCGAATCGGTGCAGTCCACGAGTTCGGAACTCATTTCAACGCCGCGGTTGACCGGACCGGGGTGCATGATGCGCACATCGGGCTTGGCCAGTTCCACATGCTTCGCACCGAGTCCGAAGGTGCGGGCATACTCGCGCAGATCGGGCAACAGGCCGTCCTGCTGGCGTTCAAGCTGGAGCCGCAGACACATGATGGCGTCAACGCCCTTGGACGCTTCGGAAAGATCGGAAAAGACTTCGACCGGCCATGTCTTGACCGCAGGCGGCAACAGGGTGCGGGGAGCGCAGAGGCGGACCTTCGCACCGAGCTTGCGCAGCAGGATGACATTTGAGCGGGCCACACGGCTGTGAGCGATATCACCGAGAATGAGAATGGTCTTGCCGGTGAGGTCGCCCCATTCCTGATGCAGGGTGAAGCTGTCGAGTAGCGCCTGCGTGGGGTGTGCATGCCGCCCGTCACCCGCGTTGATGACCGCGCAGTCGAGACGGTCGGCAAGAAACCGGGCCGCGCCGGAATGGCGATGGCGGATGACGATGGCGTCGGGAGCCATGGCCTGCAGGGTGAGCGCGGTGTCCTTGAGCGTCTCGCCCTTGGTGAGCGACGAAGAACTCTTGGCGAGCGAAAAGGTGTCCGCGGAAAGGCGCTTGCCCGCTACGTCAAAGCTGGTCTTGGTGCGGGTGCTGGGTTCCGCGAAAAAAAGGATGACGCTCCGGCCCTTGAGGGTCGGGACCTTTTTCACGGGTCGTTCCTGCAATTCCTGAAAGCGTCCTGCTGTCTCGAAAATCGCCATGATCTCGGACTGGGAGAGCTGGGATACGTCAAGCAGGTCTTTGTGTAGCCATTTCATACGATTGGATGCCTCCGACATTAGAAAAGCTCTTGTATTTTTTCGGGAACCACGGAAAAAGCAGCAAGCTTTCCTGGCTCCAGTGTACCGAGTTGATGTCCCGCGCCCATGATTTTTGCCGGGTTGCGGGTCAGCATGGCAAGCAGGTCCTCAAAGGAGAGCTCGCCGTTAAAATTCCTTTTAAGGTACGCGGCCTCGGAAAAAAGGTCGAGGTCGTGATTCGATGCGAGCGAGTCCGTGCCAAGACAGAGACTGACACCCGAGGCATGCCACTTCTCCCACGGAGCGCGGCCCACACCTATAAATTCGTTGGAGCGCGGACAGAGACAGACGGTGGCACCGGAATCCCGTACGGTTTCGATGTCTTCGTCCGTGACCTTGACGCAGTGAACAGCAAGCGTGGTTTCGTCGAGCAGGCCGAGATCGGCGGCCTGCTGTACCGGACGTTTGCCGGGCGGCGCGAAATCGAGCAGGCGTCCACGGGCCTGAAGCAGATCGAGGAAGGCGCTCGGCTCACCCGCCATGATGGCGGTTTCGTCGTCATGCTCGGCCATGTGAATGGAAAAAGGCAGGGACTTCTGAAGGGCTTCGGCCTTGGCAGCGCGAAGGACATCCACATGGGTGGTGTACAGGGAATGTCCGGCCACGGACAGCACGCCGTTTTCAAACTCGCCCTTCGGAATGAACGTCTTGCGCGGAATGGTTTCGCCGATGGCCTCAACGAATACCGCAAAAAAAAGACCGGAAGCTTCAAACAGCCCGGCCATGTCCTTCGCAAAACGAGTGGCAATATCTCCGACCATGACGGTCCCGGTTCGTTTGAACTCGTCGACCGCCTCGTCAAGCTTCTGCCGGTCGAGGTCGAATATGGGCTGTTTGAGCAGGTCTTCCACCCAGGTCACGAACCCCTGCCCCTGCGGGCACTTGCCTCGCAGATGCGCCAGTTCGAGATGGGAATGGGCGTTGATGAGACCGGGAGCAATGGTCACGTCTCCCAGATCGGTCTCCTTGCCGGAAAATCCGGAAGCGAGATCGCGGTAGGCCCCGACCTCTTTGATGATGCCCCCTTCGGCGATAACGGCCGCGTCGTCAATGACGGGCGCGCCGGGGACCATGGTTACGGCTTTGGCCGCACGAAAGATTTCAGACATACGCTGTTTATATTTCTCCCCTGACGGGTATTTTTGATGTGGTAACGTGTCCGCGGACGGACTGAGATTAGGAAATAGCGTTTTTTGTTTCCGGGGTCCAGAAGAATTGAAAGAGATCGGCGGAAAGGATGGATGAAGCCGTACCAGTCTGAATCCCCGCCCGCATCGCCGATCGGATCGGGCGCGGTCCAGCGGCTTGTGTACGTGTCGTAGTGATTCGCCAACGTCCAAATCCACTGTCCTGCGGATTTGTCTCGGAAGCCGAACCAGACGAAGCCGATGATTACGACCATGCCCGCCTACTGTTGGCACGACATTTCGATTCCGCTTTTTTGACACCATTGGTGATGTTATTCTTTCAAAGCCTTTTCTATACAGCCACTATTGCTGTCTTGAAAAATAAGAATATACGGGAATTTATTAATATAAATCAATTTCATTCCATTTTTCCTGCCGCTCCATTTATTGGAAAAATGGACAACTCCGATTATCAACTCTTTGGAAAGACTGATTTTCATTACCCCCAAGTGAAACACAACCCGTTTCAAATGCACACTTTCAACGAAAGCAATAATAGTTGAAAGCCACAAAAACCCTAGAGCCGGCAAAATAAAGTAAAGAATTTCATAATCAAAATATCCCAATAAACAAAAGGTACAGGCTATAAGTGTTGCAGTTGGAGGAAGTGCAAATAGAAACTTAATAAAAAATAGAACGCTGTTTCCTGTAGTGCTAATCATAACCACTCAGTATATGGAGCCTCCAAAGGAGGCTCCAGTCATATTTTACCACAAATCGACATCCTCACCATTATCCTGATGCTTCCAAGGAAACTTGAACACCTTGGAATGCTCCTTCTTCATATGGACCTCACCCGGACGAGGTATGCTTTTAAACCCTGCCGAGACTCCACCAGAAGTGCTTTCGCCAGTGTACCCATTCCCCTTGATTCTTTCCTTGCCTATAGAAGGTGAGGCAGGCAAAGGAAGAGTAACGCTCCCTCCGGCCTTCATGGATTGCCCATTGAGTTGATCAATTGTAGATGCATCGGTTGTTTCATATGCCATTCCGCCTTCAACTCCAAGTCCTGTTGAAGCTCCATACTCGCCGCTGACTTCAAAACCGAGCTGTCCGGTGTCATCCTTCACCCTTTTGAGTCCTGCTCCAAAGGAAAACCCCGGCACGCTGCAATTAAAATAAGGACCGTCTCCTTCAGTTCTCAGCCCCAACGGGTCCACTCCGTTGACCGGATCATCCAGACAATAGCCATACCAATCAGGATCGCCTCCCGCGTCGCCAATCGGATCAGGCGCAGTCCAGCGACTAGTGTATGTGTCGTAGTTCCGAAATCCAAACCTCACGAACCCCAGATCGCGGTCATGCAGGCCGCCTGCGAAGCCGAGGGGGATTTTGAAGTCGGGGTTGCTGTCCTCGATGATACCGCCGAACGGATCGTACTGGATAGCCTTTATCACGTTGCCGCTCGTGTCGGCAATAACGCGGAGGCTACCGACCTGTTCGTGGAAGAGGTAAGCCACGGCCCCGTCATCACGGCGCATGGCGTACGGGGTGCGTTCGCCATCTTCGTAGGCGAACTCGTAGGAATTTCGACCATCCCAATATCCGGCGAGGCGGATGAAATCGAGCCATTCGTAGGCCTCGACCAGTTCGCCGTTGCAATATTTGGCAATGCGGCGGCCTTCGTCGTCGTGACGGAAGGTGAAGGTGCGACCTGCGTCTTTCTGGTCGGCCTTGAGCAGGCGGTAGTCCGGGGAATACTCGTACAGCGTGTATTTGCCCTTGTGGTTCCACATGCTGCGGAAGCCGCTGTCGTCGTGCATGTAGCTGTTTTTCCCGGCGCGCGAGAGACGGTTATCCATGTCGTATTCATAGCGGCGCAGGTCGCCTTCCACGGATTTGGGGAAGCTGTCGCACGCGCGGCGTCCGGCGCGGTCATACCAGCAATCGCAGACGGGCCAGCCGTTGCGTTCGCATTTGGCGAGGCGGCCCGCCTTGTCGTAGGCGTAGGTCCATGTGACGGTTTCGCCCGCTACGATTTCGGTTTTCTCGATAATGCGACCCAGTGGATCGTGGCTCAACTCATAACTGTACGGCACAGTCATAATTCCTCCATGTTTTTCGTCTTTGCGGACCATTCCGAAAAATCGCGGAGAGTATACCCCCGATTTTCGGGGCAGGATGAAAACGGGCGAAAAAGGCATAACTTGGAGGGTTGACAGGGTTTTTGAAAGGCAGGAAAGGCAAAAATCCAGTCGCTTTCGCTCCCTCCATGCCCTCCCGGCGGGGTTCTTTCTTTTTCCAAAGCAGAAAAGAAAGAACGAAAGAAACTGCTTTTGTTCTTAACTTCACCGCCTTGTATCTTCTGAACCAAGAATCTGATCAAAACGGGCCGCTCCCGAATCCAGTCGCCGGGGACGGCTCCGGATTCGAAAAACCGCGGCTTCCGTTTTGTCAGCTTCTAGACTTCGAAGCTAAGGGCTGGGGCAGGTCGTTGAATGATAATATGAATGAAAAGCAAGCAGGGAAACAAAAGGTCTGACTTACGCTGCCGCACTTGCCTTTCGATACTTTAACAATCGAAGTACCCCAATAAGCCAATCAGACCTCACTGGCCCTAGAAACTGACCAAACAATGACTGCGGCTTTTTCGAATCACGGAGCCGCTTCGGCGACTTGATTCGGGAGCAGCTTGTTTGGATCAGATTCTTGGACCGGTGAGAGTCCGGCGGGTAAATCAAGGTAAAGCCGAGTTTTTTGGTACTTTTTGGGGCGGCCCAGCCAAAAAGTACCGCCGTCCGCGCAGGACACAGAAGGAGCGAAAGCGACTGGATTTCTGCCTTTCATCTTTTGCCTTTCTTTTTCTTCAAAAAAAAGCCTTCCCTTTTTTTACAGTACGACTTGTAAAAATCAGCGCATTCTTCTATTTCTTTATATAAATGAGTAAACCCCATTCGGCGAGGACCCCATGTCTCACATGCTGCTGCACCTAGTATCCGTCTGCCTTATCGTCCTGCTCATGCCTGGGACATCATTTTCCATGAACACCTCCCCTCTTGAACCACCGGACACATCCAGCCCTCGTGGAACTCTGAAAAGCTTCATAGAGGCCACAAATGACCTGTCTAAGGCCTTGCAGAACGACTCCGCGGACCGGAACGAAATATGGCAGCACTGGAACAGGGGAATTCGATGCTTTGACCTGAGCCAGGTGCCACCGACCATTGTCGAGGACGTCGCTCTGGAATCGGTCCTTCTTTTACGGGAAATACTGGACCGCCTTCAACTACCCGCCATGGAAACGGTTCCGGACAAGGCAGATATCCGCAAAAGCGATCTGGACAAATGGCGTCTGCCGCATACGGAAATAATTATCGGCAAAGTTGCCAAGGGCGCGAAGGCAGGAAGCTTTCTTTTCACGCCTGACACAGTGGAAAGACTGCATGAGTATTATGTCGCGATTCGAAATCTGCCTTATACCCATGGAGAAACCCAAGGGCTGTATGAAGACTACATCTATGCGTCGGGCTGGATGATACCGGATGGACTCATTGGGCACCTGCCCGACTGGATGCGCGAGGACTATCTTGGCCAGACCGTGTGGCAATGGTTCGGATTCGTACTGGTGACCCTGTTCATGACAATCTTCCTTTGGGGGACACTCAATGTCTCCCGCGCATGGCGTGCTCGAAAGATGGAAAAGGGAGGACATATCTGCAGCCTGTTTTTCCCGCTGTTCGGGATGGGTGGCTGCGTCATTTCGGAATACCTGTTCAGGGCACAGGTCAACATAACCGGAAAGGTGCTGACCATCACCCGTTTCATCCTTGAGGCCATGTTCTTCCTGTTCGCGGCATGGGGCATTATCGTACTCGGAAACATCGTCATTCACAGAATCATCACTTCGCGGCACATAAAGGAAGAGGCTCTTGATGCGGACGTCATCAAACTGGTCGGCCGTCTGATCTCCATCAGTCTGGTCTTTGTTCTTTTCTTCAATGCCGGAAAGTACTTCGGCCTTCCGATCACAGCGGTTTTCGCTTCCGCAGGTATTGTCGGCATGGCTATCGCCCTGGCCGCACGGGAAACACTGTCCAACTTCTTCGGCGGAGTTTCCATTTTTCTCGACCGCCCCTTCAAGGCAGGGGATTACATCGTGCTCGACACCGGTGAACGGGGTGAAGTCAAGGCCGTGGGAATGCGAAGCACACGCCTCCAGACTCGCGACGACGTTCTCATCACGGTACCGAACTCCATCATTACCAATGTGAAAATAGTCAACCAGAGCGCACCGTATCTGCATTTCAGAGTCCGGGTCCCCGTGGGAATCGCCTATGAAGCGGACCTCGACCGTGCGGAAAAAATACTCATGGAAATTGCCGGCGATCACAATTCGGTAAAGAAACCCCCCGCACCAAAAGTCCGCCTGCGCACTCTAGGAGACTGGTCCGTCAATCTGGAACTGCTCGTGTGGGCGGTCAGGCCCCATGACAGGGGACGGATCGTCCATGACTTGAGCAAGGAAATTCATCGTCGCTTCAAAGAAGAAGGAATAAAAATTCCTTACCCGCAACACGAGGTGTACCTTCAGCCGAACAACGACGAATAGAGAAACGGCCTATTGCTCCCCCCTTTGCAAGGGGAAAAATTTACTCCTCGAACGCCAACCGCCTGATGATGACGTTCGACACGAGCATGCCGTTTTTGGTGAGCCGCAGAAAGCCGTGGCTGATGCGAATGAGATTTTCCCGATGCAGCGCACTGATGAGTTGTTCCTTGCGCTTGACCAGATCGAACCCGGTGCGTTTTCTGAAATCCTTCAGATCAAGGCCGCGCGAGGTACGCAGGGAAAGCATGACCATTTCCTTGAGCAGGTCGTTGTCGGTCAGCTCCTCATGGTCGTTGCCCACAAGGCCGCCCCGGACATAGGCGTCGTATTCGTCCATGTACCGGGGATTGTTGAAACGGCGACGACCGATGGTGGAAACGGCTGACGGGCCGAGGCCGAGATAATCGGAACCGTCCCAGTAACCGGAATTGTGCACCGACATGAACCCCATGCGCGCAAAGTTGGACACTTCGTAATGCATGTAGCCGACGGATTCGAGGAATTCGGCTCCGTAAATGAACATGCGGCCCTGTTCCTGTTCAGGCGGGAGCTTGAAATCACCGTCTTCGTCGAGCATCTTCGCCATGACGGTCCCCGTCTCCACCGTGAGATTGTAGGCGGAAATATGCTCCGGACGCATGTCGGCCACGGTCTGCAACTGATCGATCCACGTCTTGAGCCGCTGACCGGGCAGCCCCCAGATGAGGTCCACACCGATGTTGCCGAAACCGGCCTGCCGGGCCGCATCATAAGCAGCAAAGGTCATGGCAGCCGAATGCGGACGCCCCATGGCGTGCAACTCCAAATCGTTCAGGGACTGCATGCCCAGCGAAAGACGATTGATGCCCATGGAAAGCAGGGCACGAAAATAGCTGACGTCCTGAGCCGAATCCGGATTGGCTTCGAGGGTGACCTCCATGGCCGGGGAAAACTCGAAATGTTTGCCCAGCGCCTTCATGATCTGGTCGAGCTGCTGAAGCGGAATGAGGCTCGGGGTCCCGCCGCCGAAATAGATAGTCTTGAGCATGGGCTTCTTGAGGCGCTTGCCCCACAGCTCAATCTCGGAGAGCAGCAGTTTGTGATACCAGGCAAAGGTGACCTGATTGAACGCCTGAGAATGGAAATTACAGTAATGACAGCGGGATTTGCAGAACGGTACGTGTATGTAAAGCAGCAACCCCTTGCCGCCGCCCTTCACAACCTTGACCGCCTTGCCGCCCGCCGCAGCTGGAAAAGCGGGCGTGACCGGAACATCCTCTCCGTAAATCCTGCCCATGCCTAATCCTGTCCGCGCCGTTCCTGATAAATGACGAGCATGCCCCATGAAAGAAACATTCCGGCGACGACGCGCAGCAGATTGGCAATGGTCGAGCCGTCCTGAAGGGCGATGAGATTGGTCAGTCCGTCATAGAGGTAGCCTGAACCGTTCAGGATGAGCACGACAATGAGCATCCATGTCGCAACAGGCTGCCGCTTGTAGGCATACCATGCGAGCGCGCCATAGACCGGCACGGCAAAAACATTGACTGCCAAGGTCTCGGCTGGAACGCCTGCCCAAAAGGATGCCAGCGTGTTGAGCGTCGTGATGACCACAAAGCCCACAAGAATGACTCGACGATTGAGAAGCCAGTGCAGGAAACGCAGATCACTCATGGTCATTTCCCCAATTCGCGCTGATAGCGTTCGTTTTCACTGTACAGGCATCCGCAGTACTGCTGTCGATAGATGCCCCATTCCTTGGAAATATCGATGCCGTCTTTCCACCCTTCACGAAAGTCGTGGTAATGAAACCGCGTCTTTTCTGACTGCAGATCACGCCCCAGCGACGCGATATCCGCGTGCTTCTGGTATTTCGAATACAACAGCGTGGTGGTAAACAGGTCGAACCCGCCCTTTTTGGCTATCTGGGCCGTCCGCTCCAGGCGGTTCTGGTAGCAGTGGAAACAACGGTTGTCCTCACGAAAGGCCACGTCGCGAAACCACTGCTGCGGCTTATATTCGTTGTCCTTGACGATGACGTTGAAGCCAAGTTTTTCCGCAACCTCAAGACACCCGTCACGCCGCTTCACATACTCGGTCAGCGGATGGATATTCGGATTGTAGAACAACCCGGTGACCTCGATACCCTGATCGAGCAGCGTCTTGACGGTCGTGATGGAACACGGACCGCAGCAGATATGCAAAAGAAGGCGTTTCATGATTCACTCCGCCCGGATAACGGTGCTAATCCTCGTACTCGTAATCGATGTCCACGATGACCTTTTTGCCGTAACGTTCTTCCAGATCGAGGATGACCCCACGCTTGTTGTTGAGCAGGTAGATGGCAAGCTCTTCCTCGCAGGTATGCTCGACCTCGGACGTGCCGGATTTACGAAGCTCGCGATGGATATCCTTGAGAGCCTGCAAGGCCTGCCATTCCATGTTGCGGCGAATGCCGGTTCCCTTGCAGCAGGGGCAGGCTTCCGTGGAAATGGCGATGGCGGATGAACCGAGACGCTGGCGGACGAGTTCCATGAGACCGAAAGAAGAGATACGGCTGACATCGGTACGGGCGCGGTCATTCTTGAGTTCCGCACGCATGATTTTTTCGACCTCACGGCAGTCCTTGGGGTTCTTCATTTCGATGAAGTCAATGACCACCTGACCGCCGATATCACGCAGACGGAGCTGACGGGCGATCTCGCGCGCGGCTTCCGCATTGGTCTTGAGGGCCATCTTCTGGAAATTGCGTTCCCCGCCGATCTTGCCGGAGTTGATGTCAACGGCGGTCAGGGCTTCGGTGGCATCGAAAACAAGTCGGCCGCCGGAAGGCATGGACGCCTCGCGGGAGTAGATTTCCTGCACCTGCTTGACGAGGTTGAACCGTTCCAGAAGGCTCAGGTCCGGATCTTCGTGGACCTTGACGAGATTGTTCTTGCGCGGGAAGGCGAGCTTCACGAACTGACGGATCTGGTCAAAGGTTTCCTTGTCATCAACCCATACTTCGGTGACGTCACTGGTCAGATAGTCACGCACGGCACGGGCGGCCAGACCGAGTTCCTGATACACGATGGCAGGTGCCTTTTCCTTCTGGGCATTGGCACGGATATCGGTCCAGAGACGGTTGAGATACTTGTAGTCACGACCGAGCGCGGCCTTGGACTGGCCCACAGCGGCGGTACGGGCGATAAGTCCCACGCCTTCGGTGGTTTCAAAGGATTCGAGCGTCTTTTTCAGGCGCAGACGTTCCTTTTCATTCTCGATCTTGCGGGACACGCCCATCTGGCTGCGGCCCACGGTGTAGACGAAGCTGCGTCCGGGCAGGGAAAGATAGGATGTCAGGAACGCGCCTTTTTTACCGGTGGGTTCCTTGACCACCTGCACGAGCACTTCCTGCCCCGGCTTGAGCACCTTCTGCATGAGCGGATAGCGCTGGCCCTTTCTGGTGGCCGGGCTGCCCATGTAGTATTCCGGGTGGACCTCGTCGATCTGAAGGAAACCGTTTCTCTCGGCTCCGTAATTGATGAACGCGGCCTGCAGCCCGTTGTCGATGTTGTGAATATACCCTTTGTAAATGTTGCCCTTGGTCTTGGCCTGATGGACCATCTCAACGTAATACTCGTTGACCTTGCCCTCTTCGGCTATGACAACTTCAACCTGTTCTCCTGGCAGGACGGAGATGAACATCTTCTGCCGTTTCTTCTTGCTGGTCATAAAAACCTCGTGACGAGAAAATTGTGTGATATGCCATGGCGTCGGCCTGCTGTTTATTCTTCAATGACATGCTCCGCTCCGTGGTAATACGTCTCGCCGCGGTCGTCCCGCGCGATGATGCCGCCCTGTCTTTCCAGAGCTTCCACGGCCTGACGGACAATTTCCATGTCCGCGTTCAGAGCCTGAGCCAACTGTAGAACGGTTTGCGGTCTGCGGGCAAGTGAGGCCTGAACAAACGCGGTTGCCCGCTCGATATCCATGTCCACCTTTGCCGCGACCTTCCGTTCTTCCGAGCGGTCAGTGCCGCTCTCAATCGCCATGCGCCAGCGCCTTAAGACCTCTCCTTCCACGGAGTGGACTCCCTTGACCGTTCCGGGACGGGTCAATGTGACCACATCCACCCGGTCGGGAGCAAGACGCTTGCAAAAATCCTTGAGCCTGCCGAGGTTCTCGTCTGTGTCGTTTATTCCTTCGGCAAGCAAAATTTCCAAAAATATCTTTCCCTTGAAAATCTTTCGAAATTCAAGGAGCCCTTTGGCTACTGCCGCAGGGGTCAATCCTTCACAGGGGCGGTTCACACTGGCGAACTCTTCGTCCACCAATGAATCAAGGCTGGGCAGAACAACATCTGCCAGAGCAAGTTCCCGCCGCACCGCTTCATCCGGCATGAGACTGGCATTGGTCAACACGGCGATATCCGTGTCGGGAAACAGTTTCCGCGCTCCGGTGATGACATCCGCCATCTCCGAGTTGAGGCACGGCTCACCGAGTCCGCCCAGCGTGACCATGTCAACGTCGCCCAGTCCTTCCACCTTCCATGCGGCCAGTTCGTCGAGGATATCCGAGGCAGGGACATACGGTTTCCGCTCAAGAGTCAAATTCCGGGTCGCGCCCACTTCACAGTACACGCAGTCCATGGAACATATACGCCCGCCAAGCAGATCGAGACCGAGTGATCTTCCGAGCCTCCCGCTCATTACGGGACCGAAAATGTATTTGTATGCCATGTGTGAAAAATCCTCGTGTCCGGCATTCTTCGCGCCGGAATCAAAATATCTTACGAGGTTATTAAGGACTGAAGCTCACATGTCAAGAACCATGCGTGTGCATTGGTACAGTTCGCCCATTATTCCTGCAAGGATTATCTTGAGGCCCGGATTGCGCCCGCCAGCCATTGTGTTATCTTGCTTTTGCTTGACTTCACAGCCCGCTCACCGTAGCAAGGCGCATATTTCTATTAGGAGGCCGGATACATGATCGACCCCGGACAACTCGTTTTACTCATCAGTCACAAAGGCAAACGCTACCTGCGTAAACTTGAAGCAGGCGGCGAAGTGCATACCCATGACGGCAAGCTGCTCATGGACGACATCACCGAAGTCGGTTTCGGCCAGTATGTCAACACGCACCTCGGCAGGCCATATCTCATTCTCAAGCCCACGCTGCATGATCTCATCAAGGGCGTGAAGCGCCAGACCCAGATCATGTACCCGAAAGAAATCGGATACCTGATGATGAAACTGGGCATCGGCCCCGGTTCCACGGTCATCGAATCCGGCACAGGCTCCGGAGGCCTTACCACGGCTCTGGCCTGGTTTGTCGGCGACACGGGCAAGGTCATCACCTACGAACGCCGCGCCGACTTCTTCAAGCTGGCAGGCAAGAACCTTGAACGCGTGGGCCTTTCCCATCGCGTCGAGCAGGTGAACCAGAACATTGAGGACGGCTTCCTGCACTCCGGTGCCGACGCCCTGTTCCTCGACGTACGCACCCCGTGGGAATACCTGCATTCCATCCCGAACGCAGTCGCCCCCGGCGCCATGTGCGGCTTCCTGCTGCCCACCACCAATCAGGTATCCGACCTGCTGCGCGGCCTTGAAGACGGTCCGTTCGCGGATCTGGAAGTGCTCGAAATCCTCGTGCGCCACTGGAAACCCGTTCCCGACAGGCTCCGTCCGGACGACCGCATGGTGGCCCACACCGGTTTCCTCGTGTTCGCCCGCTACATGGAGCCGCCCAAGGCCGCTCCCAAGCCGGAACCGGTGGAAGAAAAAGCCCCTGCACCGGAAGAAACCCCGGAGACAGGCGAAACAGCTGAAGACAGCGAATAAACGACATTCAAAAAAGGCCCGAAGGTTCAACCTTCGGGCCTTTTCATTTCCACAAAGACATCAAGCTGTTGAGAATAGTTCGAGTGGTAGGCGCAAAAAAAGATCAAGGTCGACACGTAGTTCCTGTACGCGAGAATTTGATCTTTTTGCAGCAACGACGCAATCAGACCGTTATCAACAGCCTGAGAAATTATGCTTCCTGCTTCGAACCGGCCCAATCTTTCTCCGGCACGGCCTGATCCACCAGCATGATGGGGATATCGTCTCTGACAGGATAGACGACCCCGCACTTATTACAGGCCAGCCCGTCTTCACCGGGGGTAACGGCCACCTTGCCCTTGCATTTGGGGCAGGCCAATATATCTATGAGTTCCTTTTTCAATGTCATGCTTTCTCCTTACTGTCTCTTTGCCTTAAATGCGTTGTCCTGTTAAACAACTGTCTGCGGACAGTGTACCTGACACGCCCGCGAAATCAAACCCTGAATAAGAGGCTTGCCCATGATAGATTTACATACCCATTCCACGGCCTCGGACGGCACCCTGTCTCCGACCGAATTGGTAAAACTCGCGGCTGAAACCGGCCTGAAGGCTATTGCCCTGACCGATCACGACACGCTCGGCGGCGTTGCCGAAGCCGTGGCCGCGGGAAAAGAATACGGCGTTGAGGTCATTCCCGGCTGCGAACTGAGCCTCGAGTCTCCGGCCGGTGTCGGCTGGATGCACATGGTGGCACTCTTCCTGCCCCCTGAACCGAAAGAACTCCAGAAGGCTTTCGACTGGGTCATCGAAGGCCGCAAAACCCGCAACCATGAAATCGTTGAGAAGCTGCGCCAACAGGGCATCAACATCACGTATGAAGCCGTGGCCGCACGGGCCGGCGGAACCATTGGCCGCCCCCATTTCGCTCAGGAGTTGCTGGCTCTCAGAGTGGTCTCGTCCGTGGACGAAGCCTTCAAGGTCTGGCTGGGCGACAACGGCCGGGCCTACATCCCCAAACGCAAACTCCAGCCGAAGCAGGCGCTTGATATTCTCAACAACATCGGAGCCACATCCATCCTCGCGCACCCCTTTGCGCTGGGACTCGACATGCCCAAGACGGAAAAACTCGTCTCCGACCTGATGGACATGGGACTCGACGGCATGGAAGTCTATTATTCCGAACACAACGAAGCCATGACCAAAGACTATAAAAACATGACGGAACGCCTCGGCCTGCTCGCCAGCGGCGGCTCGGACTTCCACGGCTCGGTCAAGCCGAAAATATCTCTGGGCAAGGGCAAGGGTGGCCTGCGTGTCCCCTACGAACTGCTCGAAAAGATGAAGGAAGACCGCAAATCAAGAGGATTGCCGGTCTAGCCCCGCACAAAGATCGAAACGACAAAAGCCTTCAAGGAAAATTCCTTGAGGGCTTTTTCTATTTCAACCGTTATTAACGGCATACTCGGACCTTTATTTACCGGCCCATTTTCGCGCCGAGCCAATTGGTGGGCGTGACGGATTCCGGCACACCCTCACGGGCATCGACGCCACGCGCCTCGGCCAACTTTTCCTGATACACGTTCCAATATGACTGGGCCAGTGAAGTGGATCCGGTCAGCGGATAAGCGAGGGTCGCGGCCAGCCGAGCGGAAAATGTCTCGTCCAACAGGGCGTCATACCGCTTGGGGTCGGTTTCACGCCGAACGTAGGAGATGTAAATGGGAGCCTGTTCGTTGCACAGGATGATGCCGCCCTGAATCTCCCAGTCCGCGATGTCGCCGCCGTCCTGCCCGACAAGCTGAACGATACGCAAAAAGTCCGTGGGCAGAACGTACTTGTATTCCCATTTCCAGAGAGGCGCGGCGCTTCCCGCTGCCAGTTCCGCCTGCGCCATGGCGCAGTTCCACGGATGCGCGCGCAAAACGGCATCCCGCACCGCGGGCCAGCGGTGATTGCACAGTCCGGCGGCCTTGCTTTCGTCGCCCAGCGACATGATTACATCCTCGCCCAGATCCAGAAGCGCGTTGTTGCAGATTTCGATTACACTTGTTGCCATAATGAATTCTCCATATTCCGGCGTATGGTTTGCCCCTGCCGGGAGCGCGCCGGAAATTGACGAGAAGCATAACCCCGGTTTTCAGGCCGGGACGAAAACGGGCAAAAAGGACCCCAAAACGGGCGAAAAAGGCATAACATGGACTCTTGACAGGGGTTGGAGACGAGGACGATTTCGGGAACCGACGCCGTGAAGCGATGAACCACAGGACGTGGCGAATCAAAGCGGGCAAAACGGCATAAATTGGACGCTTGGCTGGCTTTCTGAAAACGACAATCGGGTGACACCATGCCGCCATGGTTGCGCTTTGGGCACCCATTGGTTATGTAACCCGTCCGATCCAATCCCGGATCGACACAAATCATCTGATAGAGGTACCGCAAATGATCAGACCTGATTTCCAAAAAATGGACGGACTCGTCCCCGCCATCGCACAGGACGCCGAGACCGGCGAAGTGCTCATGATGGCCTACATGAACGAAGAAGCATGGGATAAAACCCTTGAAACCGGCGAGGCTCATTACTGGAGCCGCAGCCGCAATACGCTATGGCATAAGGGCGGTACCTCAGGCCATACGCAGAAGGTGAAGTCCATCCGCATTGACTGCGACGACGACACCTTGGTGCTTCTCATCGATCAGATCGGCGGCGCGGCCTGCCACATGGGCTACCGCTCCTGCTTTTTCCGCGAATTGAAAGACGGCGAAGTGAACAAATGTGCACCGATCGTCTTCGACCCCAAAGAGGTATATAAATAATGTCTGAACAATTTCTCCGACTCGGCGTTCCCAAAGGCTCCCTGCAAGATGCAACCCTCAAGCTCTTTGCCAAGGCTGGCTGGAAGATCAAGCTGCACGCCCGCAACTACTTCCCGGACATCGACGACGACCGCATCAAATGTTCGCTCGCCCGTGCACAGGAAATGTCCATGTACGTCGAGAACGGCACCTTTGATGTCGGCCTGACAGGCATGGACTGGATCAAGGAAAACAAATCCGACGTCGTTGTCGTGGACGACCTCATCTACTCCAAGGTGAGCAACCGCAAGGCCCGCTGGGTACTCTGCGTCAAAGGTGATTCCCCGTACAAGCGTCCCGAAGACCTCAACGGCAAAAAGATATCCACCGAACTCGTCGGATTCACCAAGGAATACTTCGAGTCCCAGAACATCGACGTGGACGTCTCCTTCTCCTGGGGCACCACCGAGGCCAAGGTTGTGGAAGATCTCTGCGACGGTATCGTCGAGATCACCGAGACCGGCACGACCATCAAGGCCAACGGCCTGCGCATCATCGCCGAGCTCATGCAGACCAACACGCAGCTCATCGCCAATAAGGAAGCATGGGAAGACCCGGAAAAGCGCAAGCTCATCAAAGAGATCAACCTGCTGCTTCAGGGCGCGCTCAAGGCCGAAAAGATGGTCGGCCTCAAGATGAACCTGCCCAAGGACCGCCTTGCAGACCTCAACGGCTCCCTGCCGTCCCTGAACTCTCCCACCGTGGCAGAACTTCAGGACCCCAACTGGCTGTCCGTTGAAATCATGGTCGAGGAAAAAGTCGTCCGCAACCTCATCCCCCAGCTCGTCGAGTTCGGCGCCGAGGGCATCATCGAATACCCGCTGAACAAAGTCATCTAGTTCGGCAGACCGAAATACTGAAAGGCCGGAAGGATCACTGATCCTTCCGGCCTTTTTTTGCGTCCCAAGGGGTGTTTTTCAAAACCCTGTCAAGAGTCCAAGTTATGCTTTTTTCGCCCGTTACAGGGTCTTTTTCGCCCGTTTTCATCCTGCCCTGAAAACCGGGGTTATGCTTTTCGCCGAATTCCGGTGGTGTCCGTATCGGGCAAAACCACCCCGCCGTGAAATGGAGATTTACAAATGCATACTCCTTACGAATTGAAACTGAAGCATGACCCTCAGGGGCGCATTGTCGGAAAAACCGAAACCGTGGCGGGCGAACCCGTCAAATGGACCTACACCTACGACAAGGCAGGCCGCCTCGCCAAATGCGAACGCAACGGCTGGCCCGTCTGCGACTGCTGGTATGACCGCGCCGGACGCCGTGCCTGCGACAGCTTCCCCAAATCCGTGGAGGGCGACCTGCGCCGCTACGAATATGACATGGACAACCGCCTCTCGCGCGCCGGAAAAAACAGCTACATGCACGACGACAACGGCTTCCGCAGCATGTGGAATCACAAGGGCAAGTACACGCTGTACGAGTATTCTTCGGATTACAGACTTCTGAAAGCCGACCAGAAAGACGCGGGCCGCACCTTCACCTTCCGTCACGACGACGAAGGCCGCCGCATGGCAAAATATTGCAACAGCGAACTGGTCGAAGCGTATGAATGGCTCGATTTCATCCGTCTTGCCGGATATTGGGACGGCCGAAATTCTTACGAATTTGCTTACGAAGACGGCGAGCGCACCCCGTACGCCATGCGCCGTGATGACGGGGCCGTGGCTTACCTCTTCCACGATCAGGTGGGCAGCCTCCGCGTTGTTGCCGACACAAGCGGCAACGTGATAAAGGCTATCCAGTACGACCCGTTCGGCGGCATCATCGAGGACAGCAATCCCGGCTTCAAAATCCCGCTCGGCTTCGCAGGCGGCTTGCACGACCGCGATCTGGGATTCGTCAGGTTCGGTTTTCGGGATTATGATACGTACACCAGCCGTTGGACTGCGCCCGATCCGATTGGTGACGCGGGCGGGGATTCGGACTGGTATGGGTATTGTCTGGATGATCCGGTTAATGCAAATGATCCGACGGGGTTGTTTGCATTCCTTTTGCCTCTTCTTGCAGGTTCGGCTGGCGCTGCAGCTATTGCCACGACAGGCTCGTATGTGGCCGCCAAAACAGCCGATTGGTTTGGTGACAAAACACAAAAAGATTATGGGAAAAATAAACCGACAGCGACGGAAGGAGTGCATGACGCGCTTGATAAAGCCTTGAAAATCAAGGCCGGAACAACCGGAGCCATAGCTGGCGGATACGGTGCTGCTGCGACGGCTGCGGCTGCTCCCACTTTGCTGACACAGGGCAGTGCTGCTTTGAAACGCTACGGCGATAAAGCCAAAAAGATTGTCGAGCCTGTTACCGACAAAATATTGCCTCATGGGGAAAGTATCAATAAAAAGGCACGGATAATCAATGATGTCTTCAATCCTAGTTTGCCTCCCGAGACTATAGAAGGGCAATTGATTGATGTTGGTAAAAATCTAGGAGCAAACTTTAATGATAAAAAAAATAACAAAAAGAACCGACCTGCTAATGGTGAGTGGTGGGGTCGTTAATCTTTTAATCGGATATGAAATCGCAACAACCCCATATTGGTGCAGTAAACATTGGCCTTTCTGCTGGGATTGGAGTGCTTATAATGTCCCCTTAGGTATCGGAGTAGGCATTGGGGGGCTAATTATGTTTACTTTTGCTTTCCGAAAAAACAAAAATGGGGTTAGAGGCATTTTCATCTGCCCCCAATGCGAAACAGCACTTCCCTACGCTGAAGTGCCGGATGAAACCTGTCCGAAATGCCAAATCAAAATGGAACCGCTTGATGGCTTTTATGACCGCCACCCGGAATTGAAAAACAACGAATAAACCAAGCCCCGGCCTAATGGTCGGGGTTATTGTTTTTCAACGAACACAGGACGTGGCGACTCACTACGACGTACACTTCACCGATCCGATAGGCGATGCGGGCGGGGATTCGGACTGGTATGGGTATTATTTGGATAATCCGGTCAACGGGGTGGACCCGTTGGGACTTGAAGGTGGCTTTTGGGGCAACCTGAAAAAGATTGGAGCAGGTGTGGGTAAGGCTGTTGTTAAGGGGACAAAGGGTGCCGGGAAAGCCCTGCACGAAACCGGAAAAGCCTATGCGACCAATAAAGATTTGCAGAAGTACACGGCAATTGCCTTAGGCGCAGGAGCTTTGCCAATCGCTACTGCGGGAGCCGCCTCAGTCGCTCCTTCAGTTGTCGGAACGGTATTGCAGCACCCGGACAAATTGGCTGCTGCATCGAAGACGTCAGTTGATTTTGCTTCGGGGGTTTTTGATAAAGGCCCTGTGTCGGAGACGAAATCACCTGATGATTCCGCCGAAAGCGCCCCCCTTCCAAATTCCAGCACATATGAGAAATACCGTTGACGCGAACGCGCCTCACTCCCATTATCCAATCAATTCTTCAAGAATACGGGAAGTTGCGGCTCCGCCGTTCAAATCAATGCCGTGCGGCTGCAACGGGGTCCCGAGCGATTCAGCCATGCGCCGGGAAAGGGTTTCCGGCTCAAGGTCGGCTTCCTTGAGCAAGGTGAGAACACCGCGGTCCCGAAGTCTTTGGGCACGCATGTTCTGCTCGCGATTCTGCATGAACGGCAGCATGAGGCTTCGCGTGTTCGCGGCAAGAAGATTCATGGTGGTGTTGTAGCCGCCGAGTGACACCGAAAGGTCAGCGGCGGCAAGATAATCGGGGAACCGCTTGGTGAACCGCCTGAGGGTGATCCAGTCACACCCTTCGGCCAGAGACCGGCAGCGGACGACACGTTCTTCCGGGGCGTATGGCCCGGTAAAGACACACAGACGATGCGGACACGTCTGGGCAAGAATCGCCGAAGCCTCAATGGTCGCGGCGGTCAGGCCGCCGTCCACGTTGCCACCGCCTGCACTGAGCACGACCAGCGGCGTGTCGCCGAGGTCAAGTTCATCCCGCAGGGTGGGACCGGCACCGGGACGCGGCCCACGGGCCACATAGCCAGTGTAATGGACGTTCGGCTCAATCTTTTCCATGGCCGGGAATGTTTCGCCAAGGGAAACAAACGCAGGATCGGCGTGAACCAGCACATCGTCGAAATTCGGATTGAGCATGTCGAGTACGCGCCGCGTGTACTTTTCCATGTCGTCCTTTTCCACCAAAATATCACGGACACTGCACACGGCCCGACACGGTCCCCATGTCCCCTTGCGCACCTCTTCCAGAATCGGCAGCAGCTCGAAACGGAACTTGCGACGTCCAAAGGGAAACAGCTCCACCAGAAATACATCCGGTCGGTATTCGTCCATGATCTCACGGAATCGGGAAAGCCGTCTGGCAAGCACGTCGTCCACATCAGTGACGCCTTCTTCAAGCGGAATGAAATCCTTGAAGTCCGGCGACATCATCAGGCCGGGCAACCGGACATGCGTCATGTTGGCGGGCGGCTCGAAATCCACCTCGGCACCGCCAGTGACCATGATGACTTCGTGGTCCGCCAGTCCCTTGACTATCTCAAAGGCTGCGGAAGACATGCCCACCCCGAGCACATGCTGGCAATAGAAGACGACCCGCATCTAGAACTCCATGTTGATCTCACCCAGAGCAAGCTCATTTTCCAGACACTCGATACGGTGCAGGCAGTACGGCTTGATCGGCGACTGTTCACGCGGCAGGAACTCCAGTCCGGACAGGGCATAAGCCAGACACTTGAGCACCCCGTTATGGGTCACGACGAGCACCCGTTCATCAGGATGGGTTTCGGAAAAATCAAGAAAGGCGTCACAGGCGCGCATAAGCACCTCATCCCGGCTCTCTCCACCGGGAGGACGGAATTCGAAGCCCCGGTTTTCCTGCTTGCGGACAGGACGCTTCAGTTCCCTGAACGAGGCCTTGTCCAACCCGGTCCATTCGCCCCAATCCTGCTCCGCGAGCCGGGGATCAACCTCCACGGGCAGATTCAGCCGCTCGTTGATGATCGCCGCAGTCTGTTCGGCCCGCTTGAGCCCGCTGGTCAGGATTCTATCAAACTCGTTGTCCGCAAGGGACTCGGCCCACCTTGCAGCCATCTCGCGTCCCTCGTCGCACAGTTCGATATCCGACTGTCCCTGAATGCGTTTGTCCCGATTCCATTCGGTCAGTCCATGCCGCATGATGAAAAATGTCGTCATTATATGTGTCTCCGGGCGGTCGTCGCCCTTTCCATTATGTCTGTCATTTCCCGGTAACTGTTCCCGGAAATGTGATGTTGTTTCACGTAACCGGCGGCCTGTCCGCCCAGTTCATTTCGAAACGCCGGGTCCGTCAGCAACCGTTCCATGGCATCGGTGAATGCCTGCTTATCCACCGGAGTGACCAGACCGGATTGACCATGCGCGATCACGTGCGGCGCACCCTCGTCGTCCGTGGCCACCACTGGCAATCCGCACAACTGCGCCTCCAGATAGACCATGCCCACACTCTCCTCCAGTCCGGGAAAGGCGAACACGTCACCCGCACTGAAAACGCCGCCGAGTTCAGCCCGGTCCACAAGACCGGGAAACACCGCCCGCTCACCGAGCATTCGTGCTGCCAGCGCCTCGATTTCCCCGCGCTTGGGACCGTCGCCCACGACCACCAGTTTCAGATCAATCCCCTTCCTCAGCAGTTCGGCACAGGACTCGATCACCCATCGCAACCCCTCGCTCTTCACGCCGGGACGCATCATGGCCGTGGTCATGACCACCGGAGTGTCGCCCACCCGCCATTCTTCTCTCAAGCGACGCCGTGTTTCCTCGTCGCGTTGAAACAATCCATCCGGCACCCCGGGTTTCACATGAGAGTATCTTTCGTTCGGCAACAGCTTCGCGCACCCTTTCAGATCATTGACCCGATTGCAGAAGATATGATCCGCACGGAGCATGGCCCGCCTGTTGAGGCGATACCCCGCCCACGTTGCCAGCCGCTGCCCGCGCTTCTCCGCATAAGATGCCTGAAAAAGAAAATAGGGAATGCCGAGCCGTTTGGTCGCCGCAGGGCCGAACACGTCCGGCACCTTGTAGTAACTGCCGTAGGTCAGCCAGCAATCCGCACCGCGCGCCAGTTCGATCATGTTCCGCAAGGTCCGTGCGGCTTCGGGCCACAGCCACGGCTTCCGGTCAATCTGTTTTGCCGGGAAGAACGGCAGCACAACCATTTCATGCCCCGATTCCGTGAGCGTTTTGAACAGATCCCGCGCAATAGTCACGTCACCCGATATTCTCGGATGGCTAAGAGGTTTGAACGGTGTGCAAAAGGCGATCTTCACGGCTTCTCCGGTCTGGTTGCTGACTGCTCACGAAGACGTACACCAATCCCGCCGCTTGGTCCAAGGGATTGAACGGGCAGGCGGGCTTTGCCGCCGCACGACGCAATCGGACCTTTGTCGGCAACCTGCCAAAGTGGACTTTATCACAACGCAAAAAGGCCCCACACCGAAGTGCGGGGCCTTTGTTTTACGATTAAGCCGTGTTCTAGGCTTCGGGAATGGGCTTACCCACGAAGCGGACAAGGGCCGCGGTCAACGCGATGCCCACGGGCAGCGTGATGTAGACCGGCATGCCGAGACCTGCGGGGATGTAACCCGCAACAATGGCGATGAAAGCCACGGAACCGGCATAGGCAAGCTGCGTCTTGACGTGATCGATGTGGTCACACGCGGACCCCATGGAGGACAGGATGGTGGTGTCCGAAATGGGGGAGCAGTGGTCACCGAAGATGGCACCGGTCAGAACCGAACCGATGTTCAGGATCACGTAGGACGGATCGGCCTGCAATGCGTAGGCGAGCGGGATGGCCAGCGGCATGAGGATACCCATGGTGCCGTAGGAAGTACCGGTCGCGAACGAGATGATGGAGCCGAGGATGAAGATGATCGACGGCAGCAGGAAGGCCGGAAGCGTATCGGAGAGCACGTTGACCAGATAGGTGGCGGTGCCGAGTTCCTTGATAACGCCGGAGAGCGACCATGCGAGCAGCAGGATGACGGCAGTGATGTTCATGGACTTCACGCCAGTGACCCAGGTTTCGATGGCATCCTTGATGGACAGGATCTTTTTGAAGACGGCCATGCCGATGGCGACCATGCTGGCGATGAGCGCGGCCTGGAACAGAACCACGGATGCATCGGATGCGCCGAAGCAGTCGCGCATGGAGGCGAAACTGAGCGGGGATGCGTTGATGGAGGCCAGCAGGGCTTCATCGTCAATGGCGTGGTAACCGTTGAAGTAGAAACCAAGGAAGGCGGTCACGATCAGGGTGCCGATCGGGATGATGGCATTCCAGATGGAAAGCTTGATGCCTGCCACGGGTTCGAGGCTGGAGGATTCTTCGGCTGCCATCGGAGTGGAACCGTCGGCAATGACCTTGCCCTCGGTGCGGGCGCGAATTTCCGCTTTGCGCATGGGACCGAACTCACGCATGAACCAGATGGTGAAGACGATGAAAAGCAGAATGAAGATGTTGTAGAAGCGGTACGGGATGGTTTCGACGAAGACGCCGTAGGCGTTGGCTTCGATAGGAATCATCTGGTAGCCGTCACGGATCAGGCCGACTTCGTAGGCGACCCAAGTGGAAATCAGCGCGATACCTGCGATCGGTGCGGCAGTGGCGTCAATGATGAAGGAAAGCTTTTCGCGGGAAACCTTCATGCGGTCGGTGACCGGGCGCATGATGGGCCCAACGGTCAGGGAGTTGGCGTAGTCATCAAAGAAGATGAACAGGCCCATGAGCCAGGTGGCGAACTGGGAACTGCGCGGAGTCTTGGCGCGCTTGACCAATGCGTCGGCAATGGCTTTTGCGCCGCCCATCTTGGAGACAAGGGCGATGAGGCCACCAATGGCGAGACACTGGAGCACGATACCGGCGTTCCAGCTGTCAGCAAGGGAACCGAGCACTTCACCGGAGAAACGCAGGAAGGCGTCGATGAGAGCATGGTAAATGTCCCAGCCCCTCAGATCCAGCATGAAGCAGCCGGAGAACACACCGAGGAACAAGGAAAGCACGACGTTTTTGGTAATAAAGGCGAGAACGATCGCGACGACAGGGGGAATCAGGGTCAGCAGGCCGAAAATCTCGGCGTTTGCCGCGCCCTTGGACGAATCGGCAGCCAGTGCGGGAACGGCCAATCCCAGGACCGCCATGGCGCACACGGCTAACAGGGTTGAAAATCTACGCATCAAAAACCTCACTCGGAACTAAATATGTTGTTGTATACGACGGTCATCCTTTCCGTTTTATCATGGAAATTGAATCGCTTGAATCAATTGTCCGACAATTATACCGCCGTGTTCGAGTGTGGTTAGTTGAATTTCCAGCGGATGTCGATCAAAAATCTGAAGAAATGACCGTTTCCGCTCTATAGAATGGGGAAAATTCAAAAAAGAGAAGCAAAATCAACGAAAGTTCTGTTCAAAAATGCCATTTCGCAACATATGAAGGCAGATAAACCGCCATCAGAGAAAGGGAAATCTGCCACCCCGACAACGCAGCCAGAAATGTTTTTCCCGATTGCCCTAGCGGGTCAGCCAAAGTGCGGTATCGGTCAATTGACGAAGCAGCTTGACCGACAGGGAACTGGGAAACATTTCTCGCAACCGGTTCGGCGAGCCGGTCCCGTGGTTCCCCACCCCGACCGCGCTGTAACGTCCATCAACGGCCTCCTTGAGCACGGCGCGGGAAACGCTTTTCGCGGTGACCATCTTGAGTTCGATGCGCTCCTCGGAAATGGAGTGCTCCGCAAGCATGGCTAGGGCTTCATCAAATACCCGGCCGGAACGCGCGGTTTCATAACCGCTTCTGGCCACATGAAAAAGCGTGAACGTATGCCGGGGTTCTTCGGCCAGCATGTAGGCAGCGTGATCCACCATACGCAGGGCCGGAGCCGAGCCGTCCACACACAGAAGCACGTCATGACGGGGGCTGGCAGGAGACTGCTTGCATATCCAGATGGGGAAATCGATATCCCGCCACAGGAGTTCATGGGTCACGGAATTCTCGAACACCTCTTCAAACCATGTGAACCCCTTGCGCCCGAGAAGCATGGCGTCATACATGCCCTTCCGCGCCTCATCGATAAGTTCACGAACCGTTCCCTTGCGGGAATGAACAACCTTTGTACTCACGTTCGCGCCCGAGCATCCGGCAATGTCACGAATCCACATCAAGGCGTCATCTAGCGACTTTTCCCCCTTTGTCTTCGTATACTCCTTGAATTCATCGAACCCGGTCCCTCTCGGAACAAGGCTTCTTTCATCCATTTCCCATGTGGTCAGACGCGGGGCGACATAAAAGAGTGTCAGCTTCAGATCGCAGAAGCTGTCGAACACTTCCTTGAGAAAACGCAGATTGTACGAAGCGGCGCGGTCATCTCCAATGGCGAGCAGAAGTTCCTTTTGCATGCGGGTCTCCCTGAGGGTATTTCCTCCATATTACTCAGATACGGAAGGAAATGACAAGGAATGCAACTTGTTCTTTGGTGACGGTACTGATATTATATGAGGATATGAGAAACCACGACTGCACACGACTCCAGGGCTTCTTCACGCTATTGGCAGCCCTGATCCTTCTCCTGTCCGCCTCGCCTGCGCAGAGTCAGACCCTGAACCTGATGCCTCCCGCCATCGCCGACAACGCGGGCATGCTCACCGCCAACTTCGGCGTAACGGTTGAAGAACGCCCCGTGCTCAAGGGAGAGCTGGAAGACGGTGCGAAACTCGTCATGAAATGCCGGGTGAAGCTGTTCAAGGTCAGGGACTACTGGCTTGATTCCATTGTCGCCAAAACGAATTTCGAAAGCGTGTTGCAGTTTGAACCGCTGTCCAAGGACTTCATCCTCACCCTGCCCAACCGCGCCACGCCACTGCGCAGCAAGAATCTCCCCATGCTGCTGAAAGAAGGGTGGGGAACCATAGAAACCGCCCTCTGTCCGTGGAGCGAATTGACGCGCGGGGAAAAATACAGTCTGCAACTCAACATCACGCTCCATGAAACAGACGCGCCCGAAGGACTGACGCGGCTGCTGTATTTCTGGTCCTGGGACACCGGCCCGGACAGCACGTTCCAACTGGAATTCACCTACTAGGACCATGACATGACACCCGATCCGATCCGCATCAACCCGACCACCCGCAGGGAAAAAAAGCGCCGCAAACGGGAATACATTCTCGCCGTGGTCTTCCTTGTGCTCATCGTCGGGCTGACGTGGGCGGAGCTCAAATACCTGAGCGGGGACTACTACCTCATCCTCAACCTGCTCATCCTCAATGTGGTCCTGCTGCTTGCCATGCTGTTCTATGTGGCGAGAAACGCAGTCCGCCTGATGCTGGAGCGCCGTCGCCGCGTTCTCGGCTCCAAGCTCAGGACACGCCTTGTCCTCGCGTTCATCTCGCTGTCACTCATCCCCACGGCGCTCATCTATCTCGTCTCGGTCAAATTCGTGCAGACCTCGGTGGACTACTGGTTCAAGGGACAGGTGGAAGAATCCATGGAGCAGGCGCTCGAACTGGGCCGCGCCTTTTACGGCTCGGCGCAGGAACGGCTCGAACGCCGCGGCGCGAACATGATTTCAGACATCGTTCAAAGCCAGTTCGCCTGGGGCGGCAAGGGCATGGACAAATATCTCAACAAGAAATTCGGCGAATACGACCTGAGTCTCGTCGGCGTCATCAATCCCGACGGCAGGGAACAGAATACACATGCCTCCACCCAGTGGAGCAAGGCATGGCCCGAGATCAAGGACAAGATCGACTGGCAGTCCCTCAAGGCCGACCCGCGTTCTTGGACGACCATCATTCCGAAACCGGGCAGTGACCTCGTACTCGGCGTCATCCCGGTTGATGAAGGGCGCACAGGCTATCTGGTCATCGGCGAAACAGTGGGGCAGGGACTGCTCCACCGGCTCGACCAGATCGTGCGCGGCCTTGACGAATACAAGAAGCTCAAGACGCGCAAATATCCATGGAAAATGAATCTGTACCTGACGCTGGGCGTCATGGCCATGCTCATTATCCTTGGAGCCATCTGGTTCGGATTCCGGCTCGCCAAGGAACTCTCCGCTCCGGTGCAGGCATTGGCAGCGGGTACCGAACGCATTGCGCGCGGCGACCTGTCCGTACGGCTGGAAGACCGGTCCGACGACGAACTCGGTTTCCTTGTCCAGTCCTTCAACCGCATGGCCGAAGACCTTGAGCAAAGCCAGAAATCGGTTCAGCAGGCCAACGTACGTCTGGCGCAGCAGAATCAGGAGCTTGAACGGCGCGGGCAGTATATCGAGGCAGTACTCAACAACATCACGTCCGGCGTGATCTCCATGGACGCGGACGGGCGCATCGGAACCGTGAACACGGCGGCCGAGGACATCCTCGGCGTACCGGGGGCACTGCTCATCGGAAGAAAGGCGCACGAACTCCTGACAGGCGATTTTTCCAACATGATGAAAGAGGCGATGCTCCAGCTCACAGCCAGCCCCGGCACACTGTGGCAACGGCAGATCGACCTTCCCGTGGGGGACAAGACCGTTCGGGCGCTCATCAACGTGGTGGCACTGCAAAACGTGGGCGGACACCATGCCGGTCATGTGGCCGTCTTCGAGGACATCACCGAACTGGAAAAGATCCAGCGCCTCGCCGCATGGCGCGAGGTGGCCCGACGCATCGCCCACGAGATCAAGAACCCGCTCACGCCCATCAAGCTGTCGGCCCAGCGACTGCAACGGAAGTACGGCGAACAGGTGGACGAGCAGGTATTCACTGACTGCACCGGCCTCATCATCAAACAGGTGGAGCGGCTGCAGAACATGGTGACCGAATTTTCCGCCTACGCCAAACTCCCTGAGGTGCAGCCGCGGCCCGACCTGCTCAGCCCGGTGCTTGAAGAAGTCACGGCCATGTTCGAGAACACCCATCTCGATATCAGCTGGAGTCTGGAATTCCTCACCCCCATCGAAAAGTTTCCCTTTGACCGCGAAGCCATCCGCAAGGTGCTCATCAATCTGCTGACCAATGCAGCCGAGGCGCTCAAGGATACGTACGATGCCAACGTGAAAATCCGGGCCGCCCATGACAAGGAAGTCGGGCTGGTCTCCATCACCGTGTCCGACAACGGTCCCGGCCTGCCCAAGAACTCCTCGCGCATGTTCGAACCATATTACACCGAAAAGAAAAGCGGCACCGGCCTCGGCCTGACCATTGTCCGCTCCATCGTATCCGACCATCGCGGCCAGGTCCGGGCCAAGCCCAACTCCCCCAGCGGGACGGTCTTTATCCTTGAACTCCCGGATGTCTGATTCAGACTCTATGATTTGAACACCTGCCGATGCTGCCATACACAAAACAGCAGCCTGATTTACCCGACGAGATCATCTCTAACGCATCAAACGCAAAAAAGTATTTCTTCATTCTGAAAAAATGCTATCATTTACACGAAATGTTACTTCGTGCGCCCTCTCGTCAGCGGCGCACCCGTGAATTCCGAAAAGACCTCCGACAGGCCAGCCGGGGGTATGGGAGACGATCTATGCGCGCAATCATTGCGGGTGGAACAGGTTTTATCGGTCAGGCTCTGGCAGCGGAACTCAAAGACCACGGATGGGATATCGTGATCCTGTCGCGTGCTCCTTCGCGCGTAGCCGAGATATTCGGTTCAGGCGTCATCGGCATGCACTGGGACAACGGAGACTGGCCGGACATGCTTGGACCGGAAACGGCAATAATCAATCTCAGCGGTGAAAATATCGGAAAAGGCCGGTGGACTGCGGCAAAAAAACAGCGAATTCTGGAGAGTCGGGTCAAGGCGGGCAGGCGTATTGTCGGGGCAATCCGGAGCACGGAAAAATCTCTGGCAGTGCTGATTCAGGCATCCGCCGTGGGATTCTACGGCCCGCACGGGACAAAGCCGCTGGACGAATCTACTCCGTCCGGTGAGGGCTTTCTGGCCGACGTGGCCCGACAATGGGAAGCATCGACTGCCGAACTCGACGAAATGGGCATACGAAGATGCGTCATCCGTACCGGGGCCGTGCTCGGACATGGCGGCGTACTTTCCCAGATGATGCCGCCGTTCAAGTATTTCATGGGCGGCCCCATCGGGACCGGTTTTCAGGGTGTTTCATGGATACATCTGGCCGACGAAGTACGGGCCATCCGTTTCCTGCTGGAAACTCCGACAGCCAGCGGCGCATACAACCTGACCGCGCCCACGCCAGTCCGTTTCCGCAAGTTCGCACGCATCCTCGCCGAGACCATGCACCGTCCGAATAAGCTGCGGACCCCGGCCTTCATCATACGCCTTCTCTTTGGTGAAATGGCCGACGAACTGCTCCTTTCCGGACAGCTCGTCCTGCCGAAACGCCTTCTGGACGCTGGATTTGAGTTCCGCTACCCGGAAGTCCGTGAAGCACTTCAGGACTTGATCGGCTGAGGCTCAACAAGCACCCAGTCCCGCTCGGCACACCCTACCCCAAAATAAACAAGCCCCGGCCAGATAGCCGGGGCTTGTTGCATTCATTATCTTTTTCATCATGATGAAATGACCCCCTCAAGCGATTCCTTCATCATTTTTCAAATAATCACTGGCATCGCGACCTATCGACCTTGGGCTTGGAAACGACGACCATGTTCCGGCCGTTGTTCTTGGCCTTATACAGGGCCTTGTCCGCCTTGATGATGAGGTCGTCATCCTTGGTCAGGGCTCCGGCCTCGACCGATGCCACGCCAATGGATGCGGTCACGGTGAAGTCCTGCCCGTCAAAATGGAACTGGCTGGACTGAATGGATTCACGCACCCGTTCAGCGAGTTTCCATGCGTCCTGCTCACTGGTGTGAGGCAGCAGCACCACGAACTCTTCGCCTCCGTAACGGGCCGCGAGGTCTGTGCCGCGGAAGGTTTCGGTGAGGATTTCACCGACCTTGCGAAGCACCATGTCACCGGCCTTGTGCCCATAGGTGTCGTTGACGTTCTTGAAATGATCGAGATCGACCATGAGCAGGGAAAGATCGTGGTTGTAGCGGCGACGGCGCTTGATTTCGTAAACCAGCCGTTCCTCAAAGGAATGGCGGTTGTAAATGCGGGTCAGGCCGTCGTGATCGGCGCGCAGTTTGACTTCCTTGAACATGAGCGCGTTTCGCAGGGCAAGACCGAGATGGTTGACCGCAGAACGGAACGTCTCGACCTGATCCTTGCCGAGACGATAGCCCGGTTCACAAAGCAGTGCGAGACAGCCGAACGTTTCGGAACCGGCGGAAAGCGGCATGGTGACGAGACGTCCGTCTTCCGGCTGCAGACCAAACTCCGGACGGCGGGCGGGATCGACATGGATGATCTGGAAGCCGTTGACCGGGCCGCTGCCCATGCTGGCTGCCGAGGCCATCAGATGCTCTACCCAGCTGCTTTCAGCTTCCGGCGTCATCTTGCCGTTCAAAAATATTTCAGCATCGGATACATCCGAATCCTGCTGATGGTTCCAGAACACCGCATGCAGCATCTTGATGGGCAGGACAAGACTCAGGGTCTCCTTCGCATTCATCAGGATGGTGGAGGGGTCCAGACTCTCGGTGGCCGAGGCAAGGATTCTGTTCAGAAACATGAGCTGGTCGGTCTTGCGGGCAAGGAGTTCACGTTCAAGCATGATTTCCTCGGTCATCCGGTAGATGTCCGAATACATGCTGGTGACTTCCTTGGCGCGAAACATGGCGTCCTGCACCTTGGGCCGGGTCAGGGGGGAACGGACCACGGTAAGGAACCCTTCGGAAAGGACACGATCCATCTCGACAGGCTGGTCATTCTCATCCTGAATGAGAATACGCTGCGTGGAGTCCTGCTGACGGTACTCTTCCTTGCGGAATTCCGGCAGATCAGCCCACACCGACCACGGAATCCATGCGGCGGAAGGCTTTTCCTCCTGCGTCAGCTCCTTGGCCTTGGGAAGATCTCCGGTCGGAAAATTTCGAATATGGAATCCCGGCCCGACACCCTGTTCGATGTCGGTCATATGCGTATCGCTCAGCCCCAGTCCCCACATAAGTTCCGGGCGCTTTCCCCGCTTCATTGTCCGTTTCTGCATGTTCTCGGCTCTCCTTGAGCGTCAAATTGATGACGCAGTTCGCTTTCGCACAATGAATTGAGCAATATCGGGGCCAAGAATGTTTCACGGACAAAAACAGCAGGAAAAAACATAAAAAACCATCGATAATCCATTGATATTCAGGAATGATTTTCTTTAACAACAAATGCTGTCCCCCCTGACACAAAGGAAAAAAGTGCCGCCCGATTTTCGGCAAACCATTGACAAAATGGCCGGTTACGGTTTTGACCTAAGTATGACCGAAACAAGGCGCATATGGGGTACCCTCGATCCCTTCTACGAACCCGGCCCGGTTCTGGGCCGCAAAGTAGCCAATATCCAGTTCCTGTCCGCACTTCTCAGTGCAGACATATTCGATGAATATCATTTCTTTCTGGGTGACAGAAAACAGGGGGACGCCCTGCGGCAGCACCTGAAAAAGGCCGCCCCGCTCCTGCTCGAAAACGGGCGCATCCGCATATTCGACCGGCGCGAACTGCCCCGCATGCTGGGCACGACCGACTACCACTGCTTCCACCTGTCGGACTGCATCACCACACAGCCGCACATGGCCCGCCTGCGAAACAGGTACAGCCGCCGGATTTTCCCGATCACCGGAACCATCCACTCACTGAGCTATGCCGACTTCGGCGGCGCGTTCCTGCGTCACCTCTGGGCCGGAACCACGGCGCGCGACGCCATCGTCTGCACGTCCACGCTCGGCATGCAGGCCGTGGAACATTTTTTTGACTGGCAGCGGGAATCGTATTCCATTGATGAAGCAGACGTGCCCACGCCGAAGCTGGCCCGGATTCCGCTGGGCGTGCACACGGACGGCATGACTCCCGGCAAGACGGACACTGCGTCCGGCCCGGTGAACCTGCTGGTTTTCGGCAGGATATCCCACCATTCCAAAATGGATCTGCTGCCGCTGGTGCGTGCGCTCCACCGGCTTGTGGCGGACGGCATGCAGCCGGAAACCGTGGAGCTGACCCTTGCGGGCTGGGTGGACGACAACGACGACTTTCTGCCCACGCTGAAAGACCTTGCCGCCAACGTCGGCATCCCGCTCACCATCAAGGCGCGTCCTTCGGAAAAGGAAAAAATCGAACTGTTTCAGGCTGCGGACATATTCATTTCCATTGCGGACAATCCGCAGGAGACGTTCGGCATCACGCTCGTCGAAGCCGGGGCCTTCGGCCTGCCCTCGGTGGTTTCGGAGTATGACGGCTATCGCGATATCGTCCGCCACGGCGAGACCGGCCTGCTCATCCCCACCGTCGGCCCGGACGAGACGCCTGACGTGGACCTGCTCGCTCCCCTGCTCTACGACAACCAGTATCATCTGCTGCTTGCCCAGCGCACCGCCGTGAATATCCCGGCATTGTCCGACGCCCTGAAACAGCTCATCGATTCACCGAAGCTGCGGCACGCCATGGGCAAAGCCGCGCGGAAACGGATCGAAAACGACTTTGCATGGCCGAACGTCATCCGGCAATACGCCGCCCTCTGGGACCAACTGCGCGAACATCCTGTGGACCCGGAACCGCTCAGGGGCATTCCCCATCCGCAGGCCATGCCCTTCGGCAGACTGTTCGGCCACTACACGACCGACTGCCTGACCCCGGAAACACGTCTCCGGGCAGGACGCACGGGCGAGGCGTTTTACCGGGACAGGGATTACCCCATGATCTACTCGGGACTCACCGAAGTCATTGACCCGGATGTAGCGAAAAAACTGGTATTTCTCGCTCGTAAATCCGTTGACACCGGCACCCTGATAAGCAAACTTACCGATCTCGTGCCGCAGCTTGATCCGCAGTCCGCGAAAAATCATGTGCTGTGGGCGCTCAAGCATGACATATTGGAACTCGTGGGCAAAAACTGAAAAAACGGGTTCTTCTGCATCAACTCACTCCGGAATGGTGCGAAGGCATCATCAAACGTGTTCACAACCAGTTCAACGAATTACTATTAATCCTGTTTTGAACTGTGGGAGGCAAATTCATGAAAGCTCTCAGGGCTGCACGAATGGAACGGTGTATCGGCTGTCATTCGTGTTCGCTGGCCTGCTCCAGGCAGGTCCACAAATTTTTGTCATGGAACAAGGCGGGCATCCGCATATCCTCGTCCGGCGGCCTTTCCACCGGATTTGAAGCGCGGGTCTGTCTCGCGTGTCACCCGGCCCCCTGCGCCGAGGCATGCCCCACCGGCTCGCTGCGGCAACGCAGGGACGGCGGCGTCATCCAGAACCGCAAACTCTGCATCCGCTGCGGCAAATGTGCCGAAGCATGTCCCGTAGACGCCATTTTCCTCGACCATCAAGTCAACCCGTATGTGTGCATTCACTGCGGACAGTGCGTGGAGTTCTGCCCGCACGACTGTCTGGAGATGGTGGAACTGCCAAGCAAAGCCGAAGACGGAGGGAAAAGCGATGATTAGAGACTTTTTCCGCGTCATGGTGGTCAACCTGACCACTGGCAAGACCAATATCATTGAACGTCCGGGCCGGAGCGAATACCTCGGCGGAACCGGACTGGCCGCACGACTGTTCGAAGAGTTCGGCCACATGGACAGGGACTGGGACGACCCGGAACAGCCGGTGATTTTCGCCATCGGCCCGCTGACCGGCTATTTCCCGCTCATGAGCAAGACGTGCTGCGCGTTCCGCTCCCCCTATCACAACCAATTCACCGAAAGTTACGCCGGAGGCAAATCCGCCCTGTCGCTGCGTTTTGCCGATCTCGACGCACTGGTCATCATCGGCAAAGCTCCACGACTCACGGCCCTGTGTGTCGGTTCACGCCGCGTGGAGACCCGTGACGTGGAATACATGCGCGGTTTCGACGCCATCCACACCGGCCGCGTGCTGCGAAAAATATTCCCCGGTTCAGGTCGTCGTTCCATCATGCGCATCGGCCCGGCAGGCGAAAACCTGTCCACCTACGCCTGCATCAACGTCGACACCTACCGCCACTTCGGGCGCATGGGCGGCGGCACGGCCATGGGCGTCAAAAATCTCAAGGCCATCTGCATCCTTGGGGACCGAGGCTTTGCCCTGCCCGAGTCCAAGGAATATCCGAAGCTCTACAAGCACATCTACAAGCAGCTGACCACCACGGAAATGATGGCCAAATACCACGGCCTCGGCACCGCGGTGAACATCAACCCGCTCAACGAACTGAAAAGCCTGCCGTGGAAAAACCTCCAGCAATCGAGCAGCCCCGAAGCCACCAACATCTCGGGCGAGACATTCGCGGACGACACCCTGCTCCGCAATGCGGCCTGTGCAGGCTGTCCGGTGGGCTGCATCCATGTCGGCTTCGTGCGCGAACAGTTTCAGGCCAACAACCAGTATCTCTACCGTCAGGTCGGCTACGACTACGAGCCTATCTTCGCCTGCGGCGGCATGCTCGAAGTGACGGACGCACCCGAAGTGCTCCGCATCCTCGACACCATTGAAAAGGAAGGCCTCGACTGCATGTCTGCGGGCGTGGCTCTGGCATGGGCGACCGAAGCCCTCGAAAAGGGCGTCATCAGCGAAAAAGAAACCGTGGTCAAACTGAACTGGGGCGACGCCGAGACCTACATGAAAGGCGTGGAACTCATCAGCCGCCCGCCCAACGACTTCTACCGCCACCTCGCGCAGGGCACGCTCAAGTGCGCCGAGCAGTACGGCGGTGAGGACTTTGCCTGCGTTCTGGGTCAGGAAATGGCCGGATACGCCACGGGCGAGGTCTTCTTCGTTGCCGAGAGTCTCGGATTCCGCCACTCGCACCTTGATGCGGGCGCGTACGCATGGGACCAGAAGCATGAGGACAAGGACGTGAAAGCGGCCCTCGACTTCCTCGTCAAGGACGGTCGTGAGCGCATCGTGCTCAACTGCATGGTGGGCTGCATGTTCTCCCGCGGCGTGTACAAGGACGACCTGCTGGCCGAGGCCATGAACTCGGTTGGCTACGGCGGCCTCAACGGAAAGATGGGCGAAATCGGTGACCGTGTGCAGAAACTGCGCTGGAGACTGCGTCTCGGCATGGGTTATAACCCGTATGAGGCCAAGATTCCCAAGCGCTACACCGAGGTTGTCACGTGGAAAGGCCCCATAGATCAGGAATACATGGAAGCACTCCGCACCGGTTTCGCAGCCAGAATCATGGAAATGGGAGCGCCGCTCGAAGAAGAAAAGTAAAAAAAATGCCCTAAGTTGAAAAAAGTGCTTGCCAAGCCCCCACGGTTTCGGTAAATCCCTTTTCTCGACAGCGTGCTCGGGTAGCTCAGTCGGTAGAGCAGGGGACTGAAAATCCCCGTGTCGGCAGTTCAATTCTGTCCCCGAGCACCACGCGAAATCAAGCCCTTACGAAGAATTCTTCGTAAGGGCTTTTTCGTTGGGCATGTCCAACCTCAACCACTACCCCCTTACAGAGAGAAGGTTTAGAGAAAAACTATTAACTAATACAATTTGCGGACCTCCTATTCTCTTATGGGCAGAAATCTAAGTTCATCAGCATGATCGACAATGATATCTGAACATTGGGCTTTGGTTTATTCCGAAGGACGATAATTCTTTTTTTTATGTCGTTTCATAGCTTTCTTTGCGATTTGTTTAGATGGGCTTGTTAGCTTAAAAACAGTTACCTGTTTACATGTTGGGCATCTCCCTATAGTTCCACTCTTGCTTATGTGGCACGATATATCTTTATGACACCTTGAACACCTATAAACCCTATGATCTGTCACATGAGGTTGTTTTCCTTTCTTTCTATTATTTCCTTTCTTGACTTTATGACAGGCAGAAGCCTCTTTTATATACTCAAATTTTGAATTCTTCTTGTTACAGTTAGGGCATTTTTTCTTGTACGATTGTTTTGGACGTTGCCGCACAATCTCTGCTCCACAGTTAGAACATTTATAAATATTCTTAACTCTTGACTGTTGGTATTTTGGTGTTTTCCCAAAATCGTTAAGGAGGGTTAACAAAATCCTATCGAAGTTTATTCCAACAACAAAAGTATTTGCGTTCACGCTGTGTGCATGTAGAATCAATTTTTTAAGAAAATTTAAGGTGTGAAAAGCTTTTTTATCTTTCAATTTAAGGTGAAGCCCATACAGAGGCTTATTCTGAAAAACATGCTCAATAAATCCATTTGTAAACACATCTGCGGCTGACAACTGGGGTTGAAAGATATTCAGAAGTTTTGCAAGTGACCTTTTCAAATCTTCTAATGAAGAATTAAAATTCTTATCGTCTTCACCCCATTGCATAAGAATTTTAGCTTTTTGATCATCTTCCTTAGACCAATGATCCAACTGTTCCTGAAATGACTTAGTGCCTCCTGTCGTATAAACTAATCTGTCATTAAGTAATTTTCGAATGTAGTTTGTAGGCACAGTGTTGTTGAGATTTATGCCTCGACGACTTAGCCACTCTATGGCTTGATCTGAAACTTGTAAGGTATAAAAGGCAGAACCTTTCCCCTTTATGACATACCCCCCAGAATTCTTTTTCCTTAGCCTAGCCATAGTAATACTTATTTTGTTGAACTTTTGGTTTATGCTTTTGTTATTCTACTTTTTCTCTGATTATATTGCTAGGGTTGATTCCTAAGTCATCCATAAAAAGGACTCTTAGTGGACTATTCTGAACGCAATCTTGAGAATAATACACCTATAAACTTTCGATAGTTTTAAGCAATTAGGAAGAAGTAGGACACGCTCACCAGCCTTTTAACTAATTCACAGCCTCTGCCTTTATCCCCTACTTTGCTGAAACCAAGCCCCCCCCACCATTTGCGTCCTCTCCGATTTAAATATAGAGATGGGCGCGTGAGCTATTCAAACAATTCCAAAGTCAATGAAGCGGTGGTGGCGAAGGCTGTTCGTCACATGGACCACTATGGTGTGGAGCATGAGCGGTGGTACGTGGGTATCGAGGAGGCCGGGTCTGACCGGGGCGATCACGGTATCCGGCATCCCAAGCGGTATGAATTGAAGTCCGAAGAGGCTGCCAAGCGCACCATGTCCCGGTTGCTCGGCATGGGGCTTCAGGCTGACGATGAATATGGCGCAGAGCCGACTATCCTGTTTATTTATACCAGATAACAGACCGCAGAGAATTTCCAAAATCGGGAACAGTCACGATGACACCAGCGATAAAGACGGCGAAGCAGGCCAAGATCACTTTTCAGGTCCATGAATACGAACACGATCCCAAGGCGGAGTCCTACGGATTGGAAGCGGCGGAAAAGCTGAATGCCGATCCCGCATGCGTTTTCAAGACGCTTGTGGTGAACAGCGGCGGCAAGAATCTGGCCGTGGCAATACTGCCCGTTGCACTCCATCTCGATCTGAAAAAGATGGCCAAGGCCGTGGGTGCCAAGAAAGTAGCCATGGGTGATGTGAAGACCGTGGAACGCGTGACCGGCTACGTCGTAGGCGGAGTCAGCCCGCTGGGACAGAAAAAAAAGCTTCCCACGATCATTGATGCCTCGGCGCAGGACTATGAAACCATGTTCGTCAGCGCGGGCCGCCGAGGACTGGATATCGAACTCTCGCCGCAGGACCTATGCGACCTGACACGGGGATCGTTCGCAGCGGTTGCAAAATAATCCCGGCAACGGCTGGCCGCCACACATTCGGCAGGTAACAGACAATATCAATAAAGAACGGTGTCGACTCAGGACACCTGAAAGACGCTATTCCAGATCACGCAGCCGTTCGGCTTCCCTGCCCAGAACATCCTGCAACGCTTCCATTTCCACGGGCTTCGCAAGATAATCATCCATCCCGGCCTCAAGGAAACTTTCCCTGTCACCCGCCATGGCAAAAGCCGTCAGGGCGACGATGAGCACCTTTTCACAGGAATCACGGACTTCCCGGTCCCGAATGACCTTGGTCGCCGTCACGCCATCCATAACGGGCATCTGGACATCCATCAGGACCACATCGTATTTGTCCTGCAGCAGGGCTTCGACCGCAAGCTGCCCGTTCGTCACGGCCCGGACTTCACACCCCATTTTCTGAAGAAGCCTTTCCGTCAACAAACTGCTCACCCGGTCATCTTCAGCCAACAGGACCCTGAGTCCTTCCACCGGAAACACCTTGTTGCCGCCAACTCTCCGCGCATGAGGCACCTGTTCATCACCAGCGCCGAACGTCAGGCAGAAATGGAAGGTCGTCCCTTTGCCCGGTTCGCTTGCCACCGAAATATTTCCTTCCATGAGATTGACGAGCCGTTTGCATATGGCCAGCCCCAGCCCCGCCCCCTGAGACATGCGGATATGATCGTCATCGCCTTGGGAAAAAGACTCGAACAGACTGTCTATCTGCTCATCCGGGATGCCTATCCCAGTATCCGACACGGAAAAAAGGACACGTTGACGGCCCGCGCATAAAGACGGGAGCGGATACAGCTCTATGCTGACGCTGCCCGAATCGGTAAATTTGAAGGCATTGCCGACCATGTTGGTCAAGACCTGCTGCACCCGGGCCGCATCGCCCAGAAGGGTGCCGGGCAGGGTCGCGTCCATGTAGCAGGCAAGCCGCACTCCGGCCTGTTCGGCTGTCGGCCCGAACAGGGCACAGACGTCGTCAACCACCTGAGCCAAGTCAAAAGGAGTTTGAAGAATGGTCAGCTTACCCGCTTCCACCCGGGAAAGATCAAGAATATCAGCAAGCAACTGCGTAAGCCGTCTGGAAGACTGAAGGGCCGCCGATGCGAACTCCCTCTGCTCCGAGGTCAATCCGCTGACCTTCAGCAATTGCAGCATGCCCATGACGCCATTGAGCGGCGTACGGATTTCGTGACTCATGTTCGCCAGAAACTCGGACTTGGCCCTGCTTGCCGCCTCTGCCTGTTCCTTGGCCTCAAGCAGTTCGAAATGCGCTTTCTTGATTTCGGTCAGCTCCACGTCAAGACAGTACATTTCCTTTTCTCCGGCAGCGTTCTCCTGCATCACGTGCGAGGAGTATACCGGGACCAAGGAACCGTCCTTGCGCTGAAGCTCCAGCTCGCCCGAAGGGATGGGGATTCCCCTTTCATGCCAGTCAGTCACGTGCCGGACAACATCCGCACGCATGGGCTCAGGGATAATCAACTCTTCGAGCAACCGCCCCAGAGCCTCGCTTTGGGTGTAGCCATACACCTGCTCGCTGGCCCTGTTCCAATATGTCACGCGCCGGTTGTCATCGTACCCCTGCACCGCGACCATATCCACATCTTCCAGCAGCATCCTGAAACGCTGTTCGCTCGCCCTGAGTGAGGCTTCTGCCAACTTGCGGTCAGTAACATCCATGTGCGTGCCGAGCATGCGGACCGGTTTTCCCTGCTCATCTCTCTCAACCACCTTGCCCCGGGAGAATATCCACCGCCAGCCGCCCGTCCTGGCCCGCATGCGGAATTCAAGGCTGAACGGCTCCCCCCGTTGCAGATGACCGCGGACGTGTTCCGCCGACATCTCGAAATCCTCGGGGTGCAGCAATTTTTCCCATGTCTCATACGTCTGGGGCAACTCGTACGGCTCATATCCCAGCATGGTATACCACCGGGAACTGTAATACACCTCGCCGGAATCCAGCCACCAGTCCCAGAGACCGTCGTTGACGGAATCCAATGCGAGCTGCAACCGCTCCTCATTGAGCATCTGCGCCTGAACCGCCTCCATGCGGTCGGTAACATCGTTGAACAGGGCGACTACTTCACCGGAAGGCAGTTTATAGATATGGTTTTCCCGCCACCCCTCGCGCACGTCATCCCGGTAATGGAACGGCGGGATCTTCACTTCCCGGCCGGTCTTCCAGACCTGCACCAGCGCAGGCAGGAGAGCGGATTCGCCCATCTGGGGAAACAAGTCCAGCAGCCGTCTGCCCAAGGCCGTTTCCCGCGTGATTCTGGTTATTTTTTCTGCAGCCGGATTGAAATCCCTGAAAATGAAATCAGCCCCGTCGTCCACGGCTTCATACACAGCCACGCCCGTGGACATATGATTGAACACTCCCTCAAAACGTTCCTGCATTACCTCGTAGGCGGCTTTGATGGCTTGTGTTTCCGTAGCGTTCCGAGACGATCCCGCACCGGCAGACGACACAGAAGACGAATCCGTTGCGGAAACCTCTTTTCGCGAAAGGGCTTCACGCAACGCCTGCAGTTCGGCGATAAGTTCTTTTTTCGTCTTCTTGGAATCTGACATCATGCAATAATCTCCGGGGGTTCTCCTTTTGAGAGAAACCAGCACAAATCACATGATCATATAAGCAGATTTTGGGCTGCAAGTACAGAGTTTGCAGGGGTCAACGGGAAGTCCTGCCTTCCTTTCGCCGGAGTGCAGCCACATAGACCGAGGCCCGCTATTCACGAATACAGCTTACTCCAGCCCCATCCGCTTCAGCTTTTCCCGAAGGGTCTTGCGATTGATGCCGAGAATTTCGGCGGCACGGGTCTTGTTGTTGCGTGTCATGGCAAGCACGTTGGAGATATGCTCCTTTTCGACATCCGCAAGAGACCGGTCCACACCGCCCTCGCTCGACAGGATAAAACGCATGGATTCAGGCAGATCCGTGATCTCGATGGGATCATGATCCACAATGACCACCAGACGCTGCACCAGATTTTCCAGCTCACGCACGTTTCCCGGCCATGAATAGTGCCTGAACGCCTGAAGCGCTTCGTCGGTCAGCGACGGAACAGCGCGGTTCATGGCCTCGGCAAACTTACCCATGAAATGACTGATAAGAACGAGGATATCGTCGCCCCGCTCGTTCAAGGAAGGCACGGCGATGTCCACCACGTTGATCCGGTAAAACAGGTCTTCACGGAATGAACCTTCCGCTACGAGCCGTTTCAAATCCTTATGTGTGGCAGCAATGATGCGGGTGTCCACGGTATGCACGTGACTTGAGCCGACCTTGCAATATTCCTTGGACTGGATGACCCGCAGCAGCTTGGCCTGCATGTTCGGGCTGGCATCACCGATTTCATCAAGAAAAATGGAACCGCCGCCTGCTATCTCGAAAAATCCGGCGCGGGCGTCCTTGGCCCCGGTAAAGGCTCCCTTGACGTGACCGAACAATTCACTCTCCAGCAGACTGTCCGGAATGGCCGTGCAGTTGACCGGTACGAACGGGGCCGAACGGCGGTCGCTGTTGTAGTGGACCGCACGCGCCACCAACTCCTTGCCGGTACCGGAGTCACCGGAAATCAGCACGTTTGCATCGGTGGACGAAGCCTTGCCGATACGCTGGAAAACAAGATCCATTTCCGGGGAGTTGCCGATAATTCCAAAGTTGTCCGGCGGCGTGTCAGGAGAACCGAGCACCCGGCGCTGCAACAGGCGCTGTACGATCCGCTCCACCACGGTCAGCAATTCTTCGGCGGTAAAAGGCTTGGGCAGGTATTCACCCGCACCGTCCTTGATGGCTTCCACCGCCCCCGGAATGGAGGGGTAGCCGGTAATCATCATAATTTCGGTGTCAGGGTAATTGTCGCGCACATGGCGGATAAGATCGAGCCCCGTGGCCTGCGGCATACGGTAATCGGTAATGACAAGGTCGATGTCGAGGGAATCGAGCAGAGACAGGGCCTCGGCCACACGAAGCGCGGTGAAGACTTCATACCCGTTCGATTCCAGATTGCGCTTGAGCACTTCGAGCGTGCTCTGGCTGTCGTCCACTGCGAGAATTCGGATCCGTTCACTCATTAATCAACCATACAACTGTTTGGACGGAAGGGAAAGGCAACTTCCACACGCGTGCCCTTGCCCGGTGTGCTGTCTACCTGAATGAACCCTTCGTGCGCCTTGATAATGCCGTGGACCACGGACAATCCCAGCCCGGTGCCCTTGTCCACATCCTTGGTGGTGTAGAAGGGGTTGAAAATCTGTTTGAGCTGCTCCCGGTCCATCCCCGGTCCGGTATCCTCCACGATAATATAGGCGTCATTTTCGTGGTTGATGGTCTCCACGCGCAACTCCCCGCCGTCCTCCATGGCCTGAATGGCATTGGCCGCAAGGTTCACGATCACCTGCTTGATATGCTGCGGGTCGGCCATGACGTCCGGCAGGTCGGCAGCGTATTCGCAATGCACCTTGATGTTACTCTTGCGAGCCGCATTTTCCGTGATGCGCAGGGCCTGATGAATGGCGTCGTTGAGGTCGGTCGGCACGAACTGCGGCGGCATCTGGCGACTAAAAAACATGAGCTTGCGGATAATCTCGCGGGCATGCAGCGAAGAATCAACGATATTGTTGAGATCAGCGGCGACCTGCTCCGGCAACCCCTTGTCCTGCAAGGCCAGCTGCGCGAATCCGAGGATATTGGCAAGCGGCTCGTTTATCTCATGGGCCACGCCCGCAGAGAACTGGCCGATCTTCGCAAGACGGTCGGCACGGCGCAGTTGCTGTTCCAGCACCTGCTTGGCCCGTTTGGTTTCCTTTTTACCCACAAGCGTGGCTACCTGCTGGGCCGCCGTGGCGAGCAGGTCCTTTTCATCCTCGATGAACACGCGGTGATTGCGTCTGCCGTTATTCCGGGCCTCCACGTATACCGCAAGTACGCCGCGCTTTTCCTTGTTGACCACGATATTTTCCGACAACGTGTGTTCCGCGTCGGGGGGCAACTCGATTCCCCACTTCTTTTCGTCCACCGAAAGAAATATGTGCGTTCGATTCGGACGCTGAAAGGCCGAGGGCAGCAACTGCACGACCTTGTCGAGTATCAGACCGGCTTCCCGATCCGTATCCCCCATGAGCTGACTGATCTCGTAAAGACAGTTCAACCCCTTGTTGCGCTCTATAAGAGTAAATTTTTCATGCAGCAGCCCCTTCTGGCGAAGCATGTGGTCGGTAACGTCCTGCCCGACACAGAGAATGGAGACGGGGTCGCCGGTGGAATCGGTGAGCGGTTTGAGATTCCAGTCGATATAGACAGTATCTCCATCGCGGGTGGTAATGGCCCCGGACGCGGTGGAGATGCCTCCATTGCTCATGGTCTCATGGAGAATATTGCGCGCTTCCTCGCGACTGCTTTCGGGAACAAAGGTGGCGAACCAGTCCTTGCCTGCAAGTTCCCTGAGGGAAAGGCCGCACAGGGCTTCAAGCTCGTAATTGCCATGAATGATCCCCCCGTCCAGATCAAGGGTCACCACGATGCCGTGGCTGAGCTGCATGACTGTTTCGTAATAATTCTGGAGATTCATTCTTTGCCTCTCATTCTATGAAAATAGATTGAAATGCCGCAGGAGTAAACACTTTCTCACGACGCTCCCAGAAAACACCCAGCCACAACTCCAGACCCCGGTTTCAGTGGGGGGCGCGGCCCGACCCCGTATGGGAGTCGAGCCGCGCCGGACATAGGGTATGGTGGCTGTTAATGACTGAGCTTCAGTCCCCATCCTTCGAACAGGAACAGGATCGCAAATCCATACCAGAGCGTATAGATCACGTAGAAGGCCAGCGAGAAGATCACGAGACCGAGCTTGTCCATGATATGGACAGGTTCGACTTCGAAGTAGTTGTACGCTGTTTCAACCGCCTTCTTCTGAATGGTGGCTGTCACCTTCGCCTCGGCAAAAGCGTTTTGACTCTTGAGGTACTTGTCTACCAGCTTCAGGGTCGTCCACCAGTTGAAGAGCGCTCTGCGGGGCTCAAGGGAGTACTTCTCCGAAACGGCGTTTCCGTCATTATGGTACATGAAGTCGGAATCAGCCAGGGTCGCCAGCAGTATGGCGTCAAGAGAACCGTTCACGGTCACAGCCGAACCTTCGGCCCGTGCGTTGATACCGGACTTGACGAACATCGCCGCAGTCTGACCGGCCTGGTCCGTGTCACCATAATCCAGTGTCATGGCGACATCCTTGCCCTTGATGGTCTCTACCTGCTCCTTCATGGCCGGGACATAGTAGACCGACCCCTTGGAGATGGAATTGTACAGGGCATCAAGATATTCCATGGCATTATGTCCCTTGAACATGGGCTGGAACATCACGAACAGAACGACAAAGAAGAGGACGAGCAGCGCGAGGCCGCCTCCGAATTCTCGCTTGTTATAAATCATCTTATTGAACCTCCTGCCTCTTGAGCGCACTGATATTCTTCAAGAACGTTCCTATGACCCAGACGGAGAATCCGCCGATGACGACAAAGAACGCCCAGATGCCTATTTCATTGAGTATCGCTCCCAGTCCGGGCGAAATGGGAATGATCCCCATCTCACCGAGCTTACCCGGCAACGCAAATATCCGGTTCACAAAACCGGCGAGCACGGCCATGGCGTAAAAACCGCGAATGGTGATACCGGGCACGACCTTGGTGACCAACGCGCCGATCTGGATACCCAGCAGCGAACCGATGAGCATGCCCATGGCCAGCGTGTAGAAGATGAAGCCGTAAATGGCATACTGGGTGACCGAAGCAAAACCTGCCGTAAACACGATCTGGAAGATGTCGGTACCGACAGTGGTCATGGAAGACACACCGAGTACGTACACGAAGATCGGGAAGGTCAGGAAGCCGCCGCCGACACCCATGATACCGGCCGCCAGACCGACAAGGGCTCCGGAGAGAACGAGAAACACCCACGAGATTTTGCGACCGCCCGGAGTAAGGTCCTGATCAAATGCGATCATGGGCGGGAACTTCACGGACTGGAGAGACTTGGCAATGCCGCCCAGTTCCGCACCTTCGGAACCGCCATGAGCATCGCCCGAATCGCCAGCCTTGCGGGAACGCAGGAAGTCGAGCAGGGCATAGGTTCCAAGGAACCCGAGCATCAGGGAATACACCGTGGTGATGAACGCATCACTGAGCACGGGATTGATTTCATACAACACACGGTTGATGAGGCCACCCACAGTGGCACCGATAACCGCGCCTATCAGAAAGACTCCTGCCAGCGGGACCGACACGTTGCCGAGCTTGCGGTGAATGACACTGCCCATGATCGCCTTGGCGAAGATGTGGAACAGGTCGGTACCGACCGCAAGAATTCCCTTGATACCGGCAGACATGAGCGCCGGAGCGATAATGAAACCGCCGCCCGCGCCGATACAGCCGGTAATGAGTCCCGCACCCATGCCGATGGCAATGGACACCAGAAAGATTCCAAGGCTGTAGAACGCCGGACTATAAGCTTTTTTGCCACCAAGCAGATCCGGCAGGACAGGACCGATATCATCGGCGAACGCTATGCCGCCGAGAACGATCGGTATGAGCATCAAGCCGATCACCGCGAGCATTTTCCTATTGCCCATGATCGCCTTGGCATTGTCTATTTCCCACCGGGCAAGGGCTCCGGCCCCCGCCGTCATGAATCTGCCCCATTGGTTGAAGAATCGCATGTGTATCCTCGCTTCCTCTATTGTGTATCCGTTTCTCCCCGGTCACGTCCGTCGTGAGCCAGGTTCTTTTTTCGTCTTTGAACCGCATCCTCGATCTTGAGAACGAGTTCGTCCAGATCAGCCGGTTTCATCAGGTAGTCATAGGCCCCCATTGCAAGGCTCGATATGACCATATCCGGGTTGGCGTGAGCCGTGAGCATCACCACCTCCACAAGGGGATGCTTCCGCTTGATTTCTCCGAGTGTCCTGATGCCGTCCATGCCCTCCATCTTGATGTCGAGCAAAACGATGTCAAAAGGACTCTCACCAAAAGCCTCAAGCGCTTCCCGACCGCTCGACACCGTGTGCGTGTCGAACCCGCGCCGCGCCAGACGCTTGCCGAGCGGAGTGATGAAACCTATTTCATCATCAACCAGCAGAACCCGGATTCTGTTCATCAACGCCCTCCTCGTTCGTGCACACGCTCATGACCTTTGTCAGGAGCATATCGAAATCAATGGGCTTGGACAGGTAGTCGCTCGCACCGAGTTCCATGCAGGCCTTGGCTGCGGATTCGCTCCCGTGACCGGTGAGCATGAGCACCGGAAGTTCCGGATCCAGCAGTTTGAAGACCTTCAGAATTTCGATACCGTCCATGCCCTCAAGCTTGAGATCGACAACTGCGACGTCAAAATCACGCCCCCGCAGCATGCGCACGGCTTCCTCTCCACTGGATGCGGTTTCGACGACGACTCCCCGCCGCGACATGCGCTTTTGCAGCACGTCGGCGAATCCGACCTCGTCATCCACGATCAGGAGCCGTATGTCTTCCTTTCTCTTGAACATGGTTCCACCTCCAGCAGCCTCAGTCATTTACGCCATCCTGTGCGTGAGGTCGTGCATCCGATCTTCAACGGCCTTTTCCTCATGCTCCTGCTTGAGCGCGACCGCTTCACGAACCTTTTCGGTCAATTCCTCAAGCTTGCAGGGCTTCATGAGGTAGTCGTAGGCACCGTTATGAATACCTTCGACAGCATTTTCGACCGTGGCATGACCGGTGAGCATAATGACCTCAACCAACGGGAAATCACGCTTGATCTCCTGCAGCACGGTCTGTCCGTCCTTGACGGGCATCTTCACATCCAGAACAACAACCTGAATTTCGGGATGCTTGCCGAGCTGCGACATGGCGGCATCACCGTCATAGGCCTTGAAAACCTGAATGTTTCTCTTTTCCAGACGCTTGGCCATGGTTTCGACAAACCCCATTTCGTCGTCCACGAGTAAGATAGTAGCGTCAAACATGGTACAACCTCCTCTTGTTCCTGTTACTCTTCCGTCAGGGAGAACGGCAGGCGAATGGTAAACTTCGTGCCAATTCCCACAGAACTTTCAACGTCTATTTCTCCACCCATCTGGTGGATAATTCCAAAACATATGGACAGTCCCAACCCGCTTCCCTTGCCCACCGGCTTGGTGGTGAAGAACGGGTCGAAAATTCGGCTCAGATTTGCAGCGGCGATGCCCGGACCGGTATCAGCCACGGTGACCACGGCCTGCCCGCCCTCGATCCCGCAGGACAGGGTCAGGGTGCCGCCATTGGTCTCTTCCATGGCCTGAATGGAGTTGTTGATGAGATTGAGGAACACCTGCTGGAGTTCGGAAACCGAGGCCCGGACCTCGGGCATGCTCTCGGTCAGATCAAAATCGAAATTGACCTGTGCGTACCGCGCCTGCTGCATGGAAATTTCAGCCACTTCATGAATGAGCGGAGCCAGAGCCACATCAGTAACCCGGGAGTCCGTCTGACGGGCAAAGCTCAGCAGCTTGTGGGTGATGTCCTTGCAGCGTCTGCCCTGTGTACGCACCTGGGACAACGCGCGCTCGATTTCCTGACGGCTGTTCATGTCCGCAGTCTCGTCTTCGAGCAAATCACTGACCCAGCCAGCCTCTTCAATCATGATGGCCACAGGATTGTTGATCTCGTGCGCGATGCCTGCCGCGAGTTCACCGATGGCGGCCAGCTTGCCGGTCTCAACCATCTGCTTGCTCATGAGTTCGGTTTCACGATCCACCAGCTTGAACCCGGCCACGAGCTTTCGGGAAAGAACGACCGCCATGATGGCGATCCCCAGCCCGCCGAGCAGGAAAATGACCAGAGTAAAGAGTTCACTTCGGATCATCGCGGAAAAGGCGTCACTTGTATTCTGATGATAGACGAGTTCCCAAGAAACGTTCCTGAGGGATGAAGAGACGGTTATGTAGGTCTCGCCATCACTCCCCTCGGTTTCCTGTATGGTAACCTCTTCACCGGCGGTGGGCCGCTGAATGGTCCGCACCGGAGTAAGGGAAAACTGCTTGTCGTGATGAGCCGGGGGCTTGGTCTGAAATGCCCCGCGCTGATTGATGAGATAGGCATAGCCGGTCTTGCCGATACGGATATTCTCCACCAGATGGGAAAAGGCGAGGAAGTCGATGGTCGCCCTGAGCGTCCATTCCTTCCCGCCCGAATGGAAATTGCAGGAAATGATGAAGTGCGGCGCCTGCCTCAATCCGAGGAACACGTCGCTGATGCCGGTATCGGTGTTTCGGGAATCCTTGTACCACTCCGCATCCGAATAATCGGCCCCCAGCAGGTCGAACGGACCGGAATAGGCCACTTGGCGACCGCTCTGGTCCACGACACCGAGATCAACAAAAATGCGCCCGTATTCCTGCTGCATGCTGCGGAGGGTTTCCGCAAGAAATACAGGATCGGTCAGCTGGTCATAGGAAAAGATGCGTCCGAGGTACTGGACCTCGCTGCGCTTCTCCTCAAGAAAATTGTCGACGTTGTCCCGGTGCTTGTCGACCACCTCACCAAGATGGGCATATACCTTTTCACGGTAGATGGAACTGAACTGATCGAAAATCAGCCCGCCGACCAGAATCAGCGGTGCGAGCGAAACCGTGAGTACCGTCAGAACAATGTTCCGCGACAGCTTGTCATACGATGTCTTCTCTTCGATCTGCATACCTTCCTCACCTTGGCTCACGGCCGCTGCGCCTTCACAACAGGCCGCACTTGTAAGAGTTGCTGCCACCATATGAGCAAGGCGTGTGCCATGGGATTTCAGGCTGCCCGCAGACCACAAAACCGGACCCGATATCGCAAACCCTCATTATTAAAGGAATATCGACAAACAAAAGACGCAAAAGGCTATACCTGCAACAAATGGAGACTGAGACAAAAAGCCGCAGTCAAATGTTGTTTTTCGAAAGAAGCGGTACGTTTTGCCCCAGTGGTACAAAACGACCCATCAGCGTATTCGGTGGATAAAAAAGGCCACTCTGCGGGGATTTACACGGGAACGGCATATCAATGGTACAAAACACCCCACTTTCACGAAGGCTCTTGCACAAGAAAAAAAAAGAAATAAAAAAAAACGTAAGGGCCACAAAACTATTTTCTCAGCAAACAAAAGAAAATAACCAACGTTTGTGGCGAGTTATGACAAACAATGCTATGGAGAAAAAAAAGGGATGTTTCCAGAACACACTCTGATGGTGAATTGGCATATTCATTGTATCTATCTAGCCAAGAGCTGAAAGAGGTGTATCATGGAAAGAACGTATCGAGTATTGCTGGTTGACGATGAAGAAGCATTCACTTCCGCCCTGTCCAAGAGATTGAGTCGGCGGGGATTGGTCGTGAAGACCGCGTCGGACGGCAACGAAGGACTCGGGCTGATCGAATCCGAGGCGTTTGACGTGGTGGTCCTCGACGTGAAGATGCCGGGAATGAGCGGCATGCAGGTGCTCAAGGCCATCAAGGGACGCTTCCCTGACATTGAGGTCATTCTGCTTTCGGGCCACGCGGACATGGACGATGCCGTGGATTCGCTGGCTTTCGGGGCGTTCGACTTTCTGGTCAAGCCCACCAGCACCGAACGGCTGCTGTGCCGGATACTGGACGCAGCCAAGGCTGTCGGCTTCCGGTCGAACGGGTCAAACGGCTGCCCGGTCGATGTGGACCAACCGACTTCCGGGAGCGGCTCTTCCATGTAACTGATAACAACGGACGGGGTCAGTGAAAAACATGTTCAAAGCGATCACGCAGTTTTTCCGGGGCGAGGGAGCCCCCAGCCCGGAACAGCTGCGTGAAGACTTCCAGGCGCGGTACCACGAATTCCGCATGCTCCTGACCGCCAACACCAACGCGCTTGAGACCATGGCCGAAATGGAGGAAGCGCTCCGGGGCAGGGTCCCTTTCGGCTTTTCCTTCATCCGCTCACGAATGGCGCGGGTGGCCGTGCAGGTCTATGCCATTATCCGTCACCTCGACGGACTCGCACCGGGCCGCTACACCAAACTCTTCGACGCATTCCAAGGCATCCGATCCAACATGCAGGCCGCCCTGCCTTCGGTCACCAAACACGTGGAAGGCCGCATGGCCGCCTCCCTGGCTGAAATAGACCGCAACGACTCCGAAGAATGCGGCGGCAAGATGGCCCACCTCGGAGAACTGAAAAACAACATGAACCTGCTCGTTCCGGACGGATTCGTGCTCACGACCGCAGCCTGCGCCAAATTTCTCGAAACCGACGGACTGCGCGAGGAGATCGGCCGTCTCATCCAGACCGCAGCGGCAGAGTCTCCCAGTGAATTGCAGATTCTCTCATCCGCCATTGCCCAGCTCATCATGGAAACCCCTGTTCCCGACGACGTCGTTCACGCTCTCAAACGCGAATACTCGGCGCTGACAGGACGGCTCAAACGCAGGCCGCATCTGGCCGTACGCTCTTCCGCTCTCGGCGAGGACGAGAGCGGAGCATCGTTCGCAGGGCAGTACACCTCACTGCTCAACGTCCACCCCGACAACCTCATTGACTCGTACAAGGAAGTCATCGCAGCGACCTACAACGTGCAAGCCATGGGGTATCGGAGAATCAAGGGGCTTGAAGATCCTGCCATGTGTGTCGGCTTTCTCGAAATGATCGAATGCGCGGCCGGAGGCGTGGTCTACACCCGCGATCCGCTGTCCGAACACTCCCATGCCGTGCTCATCAACGCCACATGGGGCCGACCCAAATCCGTTGTGGATGGCGCGGGATTGGTCGATTCCTTTGTCATCGGCCGTGAAACCATGGACATTCTTTCCCGCGACATCGCCAGCAAGGAAACCTGCGAAATGGTCATGCCGACCGAAGGCATGCAGACCTGCGAACTGCCCCCGGACCGGATAAACATTCCCTCGCTCACGGACAGCCAGATCATAGAACTGGCAAACGAGGCCATGCGGACCGAAACCCAGTTCGGCTATCCGCAGGACATCGAATTCGCCATCGACATGACGGGCCGCGTCATATTCCTGCAGGCTAGAGCCGTGATGCTCACGCCCGCTCCGCTGGTGGCCCAGCTGCCGGACGACGCGGAGATACTCATCAAGGGCGGCATCCGCGCAAGCGGCGGCTCGGGAGTCGGCGCTGTCCACATGGTCACCCGCCGCGCCGATGCCATGACCTTTTCACCGGGTAATGTTCTGGTGGCTCCGCAGCCCACACCGGACCTCGCGGCCCTGCTGCCCAGCGCATCCGCCATCGTCACGGAACAGGGAAGCGCGGCAGGGCATCTGGCCACGGTGGCACGGGAATTCGGCATTCCCGCCCTGTTCGGCGTCAAGGACGCCATGCAGTATCTCATGCCGGGGCATATAGCCACAGTGGATGCGGACGGACGCCGTGTCCTCTCCGGAGTCGTGGAAGATGTGCTCAAGATGGAGTGCGTGGATGAAAATCTCATGGAAGGCAGCCCGGTGTACGAATCCTTGCAGGCCGTGATGAAATACATCACCCCGCTGCATCTGCTGGACCCGGACGACATAGCCTTCCGCCCGTCCAACTGCACGAGCCTCCACGACATCACCCGCTTCTGCCACGAAAAAGCCGTGGCGGAAATGTTCTCCTTCGGCCACAGCCGGCATTTCCCCCGCTATGAAGCCAAGCAGCTACATGTGAAAAAGATCCCCAAGCAATTCTGGGTAGTGGACCTTCAGGACGGATTCAAGCGGGAACCGGACGACAAGTGGGTGGAACTGGGCGAGATCGGGTCCATCCCCATGCTCGCCCTGTGGCGCGGCATGAATGCCATGCCGTGGGAAGGTCCGCCCGCCATGAACGGACGCGGATTCCTTTCCGTCATGTTCGAGGCCTCCATGAACCCCAACCTCAACATGACCGCGGGCACCAATTTCGCGTTCAAGAACTATTTCATGATCTCCAGGGAATTCTGCTCGCTCCAGTCCCGCTTCGGCTTCCACTTTTGCAGCGCCGAGGCCCTGACAGGTGAACACGAGGTTGAAAATTACATCGGTTTCCGCTTTTTCGGTGGAGCCGCCGAGCCGGAGCGCCGCCGCATGCGCGCGAAATTCGTGGGCGACATTCTGGAGGAATACGGTTTCCGAACCCGCGTATGGGAAGACAGCCTCGCCGCCCGCGTCGAAGGCCGCAGCCAGAAATACATGGTCCGCCGTCTCGAAGTGCTCGGCCATGTCATCATGCACACCCGCCAGCTCGACATGATAATGAAAGACCGTGTACAGGTCCGCGCTCACAAGGAAAAAATGATGGAAGACATCAATTCCTTCTTCAGGGGATAAGTGTCCCCTTCCGCCAAACGACGAACCATTCGCCGCAACGAAAAACCGAACGCTTTTTCTGTTGCCTGCCATTCACTCGGCAGATAGGTTGAGTCCGTTCTTCAACCCCGACACAACGACCATGAACAATACATATATTCATACCATCGCCAAGGAACTTTCCATCTCGCCGAAACAGGTGAGCGCCACAGCCCGCCTGCTCGACGAAGGCGGCACGGTTCCCTTCATCTCGCGTTATCGCAAGGAAGCCACCGGCTCACTTGATGAAATCGCCGTCTCCGCGGTCCGAGACCGTCTCGGAGAACTGGCGGAACTCGACAAGCGGCGCGATGCCATCCTTGCGTCCCTGACCGAGCGCGACCTGCTCACCGACGACCTGAAAAAGGCCATCACCGGAGCAGCTGACAAGACAACGCTTGAGGACATCTATCTTCCCCATCGACCCAAACGACGCACACGCGGTTCCATGGCGCGGGAACGCGGCCTTGAACCGCTCGCAAACCTGCTGTTCGCCCAGCGCGGATCGAATCCGGCAAGCGAGGCCAAGCGCTTTGTGAACCCGGAAAAGGACGTGCCCGACACCACGGCAGCCCTTGCCGGAGCACGCGACATCATCGCGGAAAACATCAGCGAGAATCCCAAGGCACGCGAGGCCATGCGAACTCTGTTCGTCAAGCGCGGAAGGTTCACTTCCCACATGGTCAAAGGCAAGGAAGAGGAAGGCGCAACCTACCGGGACTGGTTCGACTGGGACGAGCCCATGCGCTCCATCCCCGGGCACCGGGCACTGGCCATGTTCCGGGGGGAACGCGAAGGCATGCTCAAATTGTCCCTGCGCCCGGAAATCGACGATGCCCTCGGACTCATGCGCCGTTCCGTTCTGCGCGGCAGCGGCCCGGACACACGCGAAGTCGGCCTCGCCCTTGAAGACTGCTACAAACGGTTGCTCGGCCCGTCCATCGAAAACGAGATGCGCGCCGAAGTGAAGAAACGGGCCGATGCCGAAGCCATCCGCGTATTCGCCGCCAACCTTCGAGAGTTGCTTCTCGCCGCACCGCTAGGCCAGAAACGCGTCCTCGCCCTTGACCCCGGTTTCCGCACCGGGGCCAAGCTCACCGTACTCGATGCGCAGGGCACGCTTATGGAGTACGCCACCATTTTCCCTGTCGGTTCGAAAAAACAGCAGGCCGAAGCAGAAGCAACTCTACGCAGGCTCTGTGACAAACATTCCATCGAAGCCATCGCCATCGGCAACGGCACGGCGGGGCGTGAAACAGAAGCCTTTGTCCACACTCTCGAACTCGGTATTTCGGCAGTTCTCGTCAATGAATCAGGCGCGTCCATCTATTCTGCGTCCGAAGTGGCGCGACAGGAATTCCCGGACCTCGACCTGACCGTGCGCGGCTCGGCCAGCATCGGCCGCCGTCTCATGGACCCGCTCGCCGAACTCGTGAAAATCGACCCGAAATCCATCGGCGTGGGCCAGTACCAGCATGATGTAGATCAGGCCGAACTCAAACGGGGACTCGACAGCGTGGTCGAAAGCTGCGTTAACGGCGTGGGCGTGGACCTCAACACCGCCAGCGCCCAGCTTCTCGCCTATGTTTCCGGCCTCGGCCCGGTGCTTGCCGCCAACATCATCGCCCACCGCGACGAGAACGGCCCGTTCAAGACACGCCGGGAACTGCTCAAAGTAAAGCGGCTCGGCCCCAAGGCATTTGAACAGGCCGCCGGGTTCCTGCGCGTACGCGGCACCAACCCGCTGGACGCCAGTGCCGTTCACCCGGAACGATACGCCCTCGTCAAACAGATGACCAAGGATGCAGGCTGCTCCGTCTCCGATCTGCTTTCCGACGAATCCGTCCGCTGTACCATTGATCTCAACCGGTACGCCACCGGAGATGTCGGTCTTCCCACTCTCAGGGACATCATGGCCGAACTCGCCAGACCGGGACGCGATCCCCGTGCCGAATTCACCGCATTTTCGTTTGCCGACGGCATCAACGACATCGCGGACCTGACCGTGGGAATGCAACTCCCCGGAATCGTCACCAACGTCACCAAGTTCGGCGCGTTCGTGGACCTCGGCGTTCATCGGGACGGCCTTGTCCACATCAGCCAGCTCGCCGATCGGTTCGTGCGCGACCCGTCCGAAGTCGTCGCCGCAGGACGGGAAGTTCAGGTCACGGTCATCGGAATCGATCAGAAAAGAGGACGCATCAATCTGTCCATGAAGAAGAATCCGGTCATGGAGTGATCCCGTTTGTCATTTTTCTACTGAAATATGAACACAGACTGTTGCGAAACCCGTACTCGTGGGATAGTGTTCTTTCGTCTTTATAAAATTTAGCCTTTACTCGTTGATATACATGAAAATAAAACTACTGTTTGCCACTCTGCTGTTCGTATTCGCCGCTATCCCGGTCGCTGCCAGTGAAACTGACTACCTCGCCCGAATGGCCATGGAATCCGAAATCAAGTGTATCGCTGTCGTTGCCAACGTCAAGAAGATGAGCTGCAATGCCGACGGTACATTCACACGTGTGACCTTCAAACGCGTCCATGCAGTCTCTTCGTTTACTCCGAAAAAATTCGTCGGTGCCTGCAAGGTCATGGATTACCGCTGGCAGAAACGCCGACCCGGTACGGTCTACTTCAAGCCCAGAAAAGGGCAGAAAGTTTACGTCACCATCACCACCAACGGTGGGGCCATCACCAGCTACACCCTGCTCACGCCGCAGCTTGAGGCCGTCATCAAGAAGGCACCGGAACGCCTCGCTTACAGCAAGGGCCGCGCAAGCATCCTTCCGCACGACGAATAGCCGAAACCAAAAATCCGGTTTCTAACGAAACCGGATTTTCTGAAAGGTCTTTCGACACCCGCTCCTTTTGGCATTCGCCTTGAGCGGGTGTTTCTATTTCATGATGACAAGTTTCTGGCCGGGGCGAATAACGCTTCGACGATGCAGATTGTTGAGCTTGAGCAGTTTCCAGAGCGGAATTTTATTCTTGCGGGCAATCTGCGTCAGGTTGTCGCCGCGCTTCACAGTATAGCTCCGGCCCTTGTAGGTCTTGCGATACTTGGTGATAAGAGGCTGATACCGCTTTGCAAAGCCCTTGGCCGCCCCCGGAGGCAGGAACAGGGTATGATCGCCGCCCGGAACGACGTTGTTCAGCAGTTGGGGGTTGAGGTCCTTGATTGCCTTGAAGTAGCTGCCGGCAGCCTTGGCAATGATGACAATGGGCGCGGAGTAACGGGTCTTGAGACGTACCCGGTCAAACGGGATGGGACGGTAATAGTCACCGGGCTGGAGATTGAAACCATAGCGGGCGGGATCGGCAAGCAGCAGTTTGGCTGCGATGGCGCGAAAGATATAGCGCTCGGTTTCATTGGGAAGATCGAGCTTGTAGTAATCACTGACTTCCTGATGCTTGATGCGCTTCTGGAGTCCGATCTCGCCCATGTTGTAGGCCGCGCAGGCAAGGGTCCATGAACCGAACATGTTGTGCAGATCACGCAGATACCTGATGGCCGCCCCGGTGGCGAGATGGTAGTTTCGCCGCTCATCTATGTAACGGTCCACTTTCAGGCCATGATTGCGTGCCGTGGACGCGATGAACTGCCAGACGCCGCGCGCACCGCGATTGGACCCGGCATGCGGCTTGAGCGCGGACTCGATCACAGCCACATACTTGAGATCTTCGGGCATGTTCGCCTGTTTCATGGCATTCTGGATATACGGAAAATATCGGCCTGTACGCTTGAGCCACAGGATGACCTGCGCCCGGTCCCAGAGCATGAGCAGCAGTTCCTTTTCGAGCCGTTCGCGTATCTCCGTCCGGTGAAGCGGCACTTGTTCACCACAGAAATAGACAGGTCCCTTGATGCGGATAGCTGATTCAAGGGACGGAAAACGCGAAACTTCCATGGGACGGATCATGCCCGGTTGCGAGGCATGCGCTGCCATGCTGAAGAACAGCAGGAAAAGACCCGCCAGCAGCGGGATACGGAAAAGCCGGATCGGCACGATGAATTCTCCGAAACTCCCGCGCCGCCACCTGAGGCGCGACGCGGGGCATGTTTACAATTTCGATTTCAGCACAATGTCCGTGATGGGACCGCGGGAACGATCGCCCTTGAGGACCATGTGCGCATAGTTCTTGTACCCTTTGAGTTTGCGAACAGTCCAGTTGAGACCGTTGTTCGCCTCGTTGAGGTACGGGTTGTCCACCTGACGGGTGTCGCCGAGACAGATACACTTGACGCCTTCACCCATGCGGGTGAGCAGCGCCCGGGTCTCGCCGCGTGACAGATTCTGCATTTCATCCACAATGACGACCGCGTTCTCAATGTTCATCCCCCGGATGAACGCCACCGGCTGAATCTCAAACCTTTTCGGATTCAACTTGAACGAATCATTGGTCGGGTCCGCAAAAATACGGTTGGCCGGACGGATGTCGTGGAGCTTGATAAGCAAATCCTGAATATACTTGATGTATGGCAACATCTTTTCTTCAATGTCACCGGGAAGATACCCCATTTTAGCGCCAATTTCCACCACCGGCTTAACCAGATATATCTTGCGGTAGAGATTATCCTTGCGCTCAAGGGTCAGATACAATGCGGCTGCCAGTGAGAGAAAGGTCTTGCCGTAACCGGCCTCTGACTGAATGGATACGAGATCAATCCCATCCTGAAGCATCAACTCCAGTGCGAGATTCTGATAAATGGAACGAGGCTTCACACCCCAGATTTCATGGCTGTAGCCGATGGGTTTCGGCCCCTCGGGCCCATGAAACACAGGCGTGCCATTTTCCCATTTGAAACAATTATTTACAGGCTCATCTTCATCATCCACAAAACCGGTGTACCGCTGGGACTCGGACCGGAACGGGTCGGAATCCCGATATTCCTCGCTGGGAATGCCATGACACTTGGCCTTGATCTGAAGGATGCGGTCATTGGTGATAAGTGTGGCCTCTTCCGGGGCCATGTGCAGTATTTCCTTGAGGATTCGATCGTCCATCACCGCATCAGTGAGAGTCAACGCGAAGTCCGGCGGGAAGATATTGACCTGTTCGTCGTTGAGGATGGCGCGAACGGCCTGGGAAACGATATGGCCGATACGCGGGTCTTTCTTGAGGCCGTCCAGTTCGGTCAGGACGGTATATGGAATATATATCAGGTTTTCCTGCCCGTTTCGCAGGGCAGCGATGCATTTAGGATTTTCAATAAGGACGTTGGTGTCGAGGACAAAGTGCTTCTGGGCCATAATCCCCCGTCCGATGGTTTGAAGTTGATTCCCCTGGCATCTGATCGCAGCGGTAACCCGTGACCGGGAATCAGCAAATCGTTTTCATCTGCACCTCCGATATGGCTCTTTCCATTATTTTGAACAATGAACAGTTTTCAAGAAAAAGTCTAGATGCATTCTGTCGAAAAAGACAGTCCCGTTCATGTCAGAACAGTGACAAAACCATATACGGAGAGAAAGTCCGCTTCACATTTCTAACGCACTTTACAGGATGATCGAGTTCACTATATGCTCATGAAAGGTGTATAAATTTACAGGAGTTTTTCAAGCGAGGTTTCCTTGTCTGCCCAGTCCAGCAAAACGGTTTTTATTTTGACCGACACGCCGAACTTTTACGGCAATGATCTGACCTGTGACGACGTCGAATTGATATTCGTAAAAGATATCAAAGACCTGCTCACGCGTCTGAAAAGCATGACCATGGCAGGGCTTGTGCTTGAAATCCCCAAGGTAATGAAAGCGTCGCGGCAGGACCGGGACAGGCTTTTCAATTACACAATCACGTTTCCCCTCCTGCGCACCAAAGCCAACCTGAGACATCAGTTCATCACCTATCTCGACCCCAAGGACAGCTTTTTCAAAAATCTTGATGCAGCAACAGGCAAACGGGCCAGAAGCCATGAGAGGGTTCCTGTGGAACTTCAATGTCTTATTGCACAGGAAGACGACCCCAGCATGGCAGATCCCTATGAGGCGACCATTCTCGACATCTCACCGGGAGGCTGCTTCATCAGTTCCCAGATTCCCTTTGAAAATGAACACTTCCTGCATCTGCGTATTGCCGGACTGACCAACCCCCGCCCCATTTATTCGAGCATACGCTGGGTGAGAACGGAAACAAATCCCGGCATGGGCGTCATGTTCATTGATCAGACAGAGCATCAGCTTGAAGAAATTCACGGCCTGCAGATCACGCAACCCCGGTAAAAAGAAAAACCGAACTCAGAACCGCATTCGGAAAATCAATGTCCCATTTTCAGTAAGACACCACCGAGTTGCGTAAATAAGCCCTCCCCTCAAAATGAACCATTGTCCGTCTCGGGCACGTATCCATGATAATCTCAAATGTTTTCCGGCGACCTCTTTCGTCTCCCGGCTTTTGCCTTCTGCGTGAAGCGGTGTTAGGACAGGCCACCATTTACGGACGAATCCCCGCCAAGCGGAATACCATGAGGCAGCACGCCTCGGAGAAAGACATGCCTAACGATGAAACCAAGGAATTTCTCGCCTCGCTCCCCGAGCTGGAGGAAGGCAAGACATACAAGTTCAAATGCTATCCCGGCATTTCCTGCTTCAACGCCTGTTGCAGCGACCTGAATCTGATTCTGACCCCGTACGATATCCTGCGCCTGCGCCGCGCCCTCTCACAGGGCAGCGTCGAATTTCTGCGCCTGCACACCACCATGCACAAATGCGAGGACACGGGATTCCCCGAATTCCACCTGCGCATGAACGACAACAAGGCGCGCAGCTGTCCTTTCGTGACCCCGGAAGGCTGCTCCCTGTACGAAAACCGTCCCGGCGCATGCCGCATGTATCCTCTGGGCCGCGCCACCCGTCCCGACGGCAAGGGCGGCGTGAGCGAACAGTTCTTCATTGTGCAGGAAGGCCACTGTCACGGCTTCGAAGAAGATGCCGAATGGACCGGAATGTCATGGAAGGAAGATCAGGGATTCGAGGCATACACCTCGTCCAACGACCGCTACATGAACATCCTCGCCCGCATCAAGCAGCGCGGAGCGCCCGTGCCCGAAAAGATGGGCCACATGGCAACGCTCGCATTCTACAAGCTCGACGAATTCCAGCGCTTCATCACCCACATGCGTGTCTTCAGCCGCTTTGATGTGGACGAGGCACGCCAGAAAGCGATACTGGAAGATGAAGAGGCAGCTCTTGAATTCGCAATGGACTGGATCGAACTGATGCTGTTCGAATCCACTCCGAACCTCAAGGCAAAGGGGTAGCCATATGTCCTTGCCCGATAATTCCAAACTCATGAGCATCCGCACTTTCCTGAAACGGAAAGCGGAGTTCCCGCCCGGTTTCAAGCTGGTCTTCACCAACGGCTGCTATGATGTACTGCATCCCGGCCATGTCGATCTGCTGAAACGAGCCCGCGCCCTTGGCGACGGCCTCATTCTCGGCCTCAATTCCGATGAATCAGTGAAGATGCTGGGCAAGGGCGATGACCGCCCGCTCAACACGCAGGAAGAACGCGCCTATGTGCTGGCCGCTCTGGAATGTGTGGACTATATCGTGATCTTCCACGAATCCACCCCGTTCGAGCTCATCAAGGGCGTCCGCCCGCAGGTGCTCGTCAAAGGCGGGGACTGGGCAGTCGACCAGATCGTCGGACGCGAAATCGTGGAAAAGGCGGGCGGCGAAGTACTGAGCCTGCCCCTGCTGGAAGGATACTCCACGACCGCTTTTCTGGAAAAAGTCAAAAACGGTTAAACAGAATGACAAAACGGAAGGGGGCGAGCCGGTACTCGCTCCCTTCCGGGTTTTCCTCCCTCCGGTTGAACAAATCCCCTGCGCCTGTTAGAAATCGAAAAAATCAACCATTACGCGGGATGGTAACCATGTTCGCATCCGACAAGCCCTATACGTTCGACAGCGTGGTCCGCATGGTCCTCGGCCTGACCTTCTTCGTCGGCCTCATCTGGCTGCTCGGATTCCTCTCCAGCGCGCTGGTGCCGTTCGTCACCGCGCTCCTGCTCGCCTACCTGATCAACCCGTTCACCACCTGGATTCAGGGCATCATCAAGAGCCGGGGACTGGCCGTACTGCTCTCCATGCTCGCTCTGGTCGGCGTTATCGGCGGGGCCATATGGCTTGTCGTTCCCATGATGGCCGCTGAGTTTTCACACATGGGCCGCGTGCTCACCGATCTCGCAAGCAACGCCGAATTCGCAAACAGGGTGCAAGCCTACCTGCCGGACGATCTTTGGAAATGGGTGCAGGACGCCGCGCAGAACAAGGAAATTCAGGACTTCTTCACCAGCGACGGCGCAGTCGGCACAGCCAAGGCCGTCATGGGCAAAATGGTACCCGGAATCACGGGCGTGCTCAAGGGAACCGCCAATTTCCTCGCCGGACTGCTGGGATTCGGAATCATCCTGCTCTACACAATCTTCCTGCTCGCCGATTTCGGCAGAATTCAGGAATCATGGCAAAACTACCTGCCCGCCAAGTACCGCGAAAGCACCGTCAGCTTTCTCAAGGAATTCGAACGGACCATGAGCCTGTATTTCCGGGGACAAGTGACCGTTGCCCTACTCGTCGGCGTACTGATGTCCATCGGCTTCGTCATCATCGGCCTGCCGCTGGCCGTGGCCCTCGGCATGCTCATCGGCATCCTGAACATCGCACCGTACCTCGGCACGCTCGGCATCATCCCGGCGGTCTTCCTCGCCGCGCTCAACGCCCTTGAAGCGGGTGAAACCCCATGGCTCGGCATCGGCCTCGTTCTGCTGGTGATTTCCGTGGTACAGATCATTCAGGACGGCATCCTCGTCCCCAAGATTCAGGGCGAAAGCCTCGGCCTGTCTCCGTGGATGATTCTGCTGGCCCTCTCCGTGTGGGGCAAACTGCTCGGCTTCCTCGGCCTGCTCATCGCCCTGCCCATGACCTGCCTGTGCCTGTCATATTACAGACGCCTGCTGGCAGAACGGGATAATTCGGGGAACACGCCCCGGACAACCTGAATCAGGCATCCGGTTTCAGAAAGGTCTACCGCTGCTCCTCCTGCTCAAATGGCAGGATGAAGTAAAACTCGTTGCCGAACTCGTTGTGGCGATAGCCGACGGTGCCGTCATGCAGTTCCACCACCTGCCGCACGAAATACAGTCCCCGTCCCGTGCCGCTTTCCCGAGCCACATTGTCCGCCCGGAAACCGGGTTGAAAAACGCTCAACGGGTCCTCAAGCCCGAGCGGCGGGCCTGACGATGTCACCCACAGCTTGATGGCCGGGTGATCCTTTGCAAAAAAGTCTTTCAGAATCTGCCAGCCGTATGAAACGAATTTCCCGGTGCGCCCATCCGGAAGCACGCCTTCCCCGGTATACTTGACCGCATTGGAAAAGAAATTGGCATACACCTGAGCAATAAGTCCCCGATCCATGACAAGCCGGACCATCTGATCCTGCGACGTGCCTTCCGCAACCGAAACCTCGATACCGCGCTCCTCGAAACTCTGGCTGTACCGTTCCAACTGCGGCCTGAGCACACTGGTGAAAAGATTGACCTCATGTTTTTCCAGAACATAGCGCCCTTCCTCAAAGTGCCTGCGCCGCAGCAGGGTTTCGAGAAACATGGACGTGATCTCGTAGTGGCTGTAAATCTCCTGATACTGGGCTTCAATACCCGACGCAGTCCGGGCAAGCTGGTTGCCTTCACGAATCCAATCGGCATCGTCGCTCCTGCTCATCATGCCCAGCACTTTTTCAGTGGAGACATGCAGGTCCTCGATCTGGCGTTTCAGCCTGTTGAAATAGAGTTTGAAAAACATATTCGGAACAATGACGTTATGACCTATGTCCTGAACCATGGATTTGATGAACTGAATATGTTCACGATTACGGGCGCGGATGATACGATGGTGCAGCTGAAAACCGATACGGTTGACGTACTTCTCCAGAAAGAGCTGCTCATGGCCTGCCAGGGATTCGCACGGACGGATGACAAAATTCCCAATAATATTGTGCGGCGGTTCAAACGGGAGCATCTCCACATATTTCGGATTGCAGAATATGGGAATGTACAACGTGTCCTTTGACCGCACGACATGGTCGGTCAATTCGTCGTCCCACGTACGGGTCGGCTCCAGATAGCAGTCATCGGTGGAGGTACCGCCAAGGACGAAGGTGTCTTCTGCCTCAAGTATGTAGATGCGGCTCTCCAGATCGAACAGCACGCGGGGAATCATCATGCACACGGCGTAAAACATGTCCCGACCCCGCAATTCCTGCGCAAGGTCGAAGAAGATATTCAGGGCGCGAATCTGCCGGAGGGAAAAATCATACCCGTCATAATCCTCAAGCTTTTCCCGAATGCGCTCCTCCATGTAATCAAGGCGCTCCTCGTCGGAAAAACAGGCATACTTTTCATTGGCAATGGTCGGATCGTCAGGGGTCATGGGGCCTCCATACTTGCTCAACCATACATTCTGTGCGGAATCTACACAAGTTAAGCCGAAACTATCTAACCTCACTCGCACAAAAAAAAGGTCCGGAATGAATTCCGGACCCTTATTCTTACCCGCCAAAGCGGGCACGGCAACATGCCTTTTACAGAACGGCGTTAAACAAAAATCCTACAAGCAGGATGCCGCAACCGACCACACCGACAAACGTGGCGATCAGACGGGGCTTGAGCACCTTCTTGAGTATCAGCATTTCAGGCAGGGACAGGGCGATGACCGACATCATGAAGGCGAGGGCCGTGCCGAGAGCCGCGCCCTTGCCGATAAGGGCATGAATGATCGGCACGACACCGGCGGCATTGGTGTACATGGGAATACCCATGACAACCGCCAACGGCACGGACCACCATGCTTCGCGGCCCATAATCTGCGCCATGAAATCCTGCGGCACATAGCCGTGAATGATCGCGCCCACGGCAATGCCGAGCACCACGTACAGCCAGACCTTGCCCACGATCTCCTTGACGGCCTCGACACCGGCGTCCATGCGCTCGGACCACGTGGGTTTGCGCTGCGCCGGGGAACCGCCCATGAACAACTGGTTGCGCACCCAGTCCTGAAGATACTTTTCCATGTTCAGTTTGCCAATAACCCAGCCCGCCACCATGGCCACACCGAGACCGGTGCCCATGTAAAGCGCGGCCACCTTCCAGCCGAACAGGCCGTACAGCAGGACGAGCGCGACCTCGTTGACCATGGGCGCGGCAATGAGAAAGGAAAATGTCACGCCGAGCGGCACGCCTGCGGTGACGAATCCGACAAACAGCGGCACGGCGGAACAGGAACAGAACGGCGTCGCCACACCGAGCAGCGCGGCCAGTCCGTTGCCCGCGGCCTGCCGGTTCCCGGCCAGCATCTTGCGGGTGTTCTCAGGTGTGAAAAACGAACGCAGAATGCCCACGAAAAATACAATCAGCACGAGCAGCATGAGCACTTTGGGCGTGTCATAAATGAAGAAGCTCACTGCCGCACCGAGATGGGACGCCATGTCGATGCCGAAGACATCTCCGGTCAGCCAGTCAGAAAACGGGCGGAGCTGGGAATACACCGCGTACCAGATAGCAAGGGCGACCACGCCGGTTCCACCCATCATCGCCATGGACCGCTCCTTTGCGGGAGCCGTCTCAGCCGTTGCAGAGGGTTCCCCCTGCGATTGGCAAGCGCAGGGTTTCTGCGGTGCCATATTCAAATCTTTCATACCTTTCACCTTTGATTATGAAGTTGCCCGACCATCCAGAAAGCCGTCCAGACAACCAAGAAATGTATCAAGGCAACCGAGATTCAGGGAATACCAGACCCAGTTGCCCTGCTTGCGGCCTTCCACGATTCCGGCACGCTTGAGCACGGACAGGTGCTTGGACACGGTGGACATGTCCAGATCAACCAGTTCACGCAGGTCGCACACGCATTTGTCGCCGTCGCGCAACGCATCCACCATGGCGAGTCGGGCCGGATGCCCCAGCGCCTTAAACACCTCGGCGCGTGCCAGGTTCCGTCTTTCATTCAATATAAGTACTGTTGCCATGTCGGCCTCCTGCTGTTTGGCTAATTGGCAAAATAGCCACATAGATTGCTGTTGTCAAGCAGGGGCGTCTCAGAAATCATGATAGGACTTTCACCCATTGCATAAAATCACGAACAGAATTTACGCATCTTGCTGAAAATAAACCGCCCCAGCCCGACTTATTCCTCGGAGTCATTGCCAAGTCATCACTATTTCCCTAGGCTTCGCCACATGTCATCACCCCGCGAAATACTCCGTACCGTTTTTGGATTTGACGACTTCATCGGATTGCAGGAACCGATCATTGAGAACGCCCTGGCAGGCGGCGACTCACTGGTGCTGATGCCCACGGGCGGCGGCAAGTCGCTGTGTTATCAGATTCCGTCGATCCTGCGGCCGGGAGTGGGGGTCTGCGTCTCGCCGCTGATCGCGCTGATGCAGGATCAGGTGCAGGGGCTGACCCAGATGGGCGTACGGGCGGCATGCCTGAATTCGTCGCTCGACCCGCAGACCGCATGGGAAGTGGAACAGCAGCTCGAACACGGCCAGCTCGACCTTGTGTACGTGGCACCGGAACGACTCTGCAAACCCGGATTTCTCGACCTTCTGGAACGGTGCAATCCATGCCTTTTCGCCATTGATGAGGCGCACTGCGTTTCCCAGTGGGGGCACGATTTCCGTCCGGAATACATGCAGCTGTCCGTGATTCAGGAACGGTTCCCCCATGTCCCGAGGCTGGCACTGACAGCCACGGCGGACGAACCGACACAGCGGGATATCGTCAAGAACCTGCGCCTTGACCGGGCACAGGTCTTTGCCACGGGATTTGACCGCCCTAACATCACCTACACGGTGCTGCCCAAGAAGAATCCCCAGCGCATGATGCTGCGGTTCATCAAGGAAAACCATCCGGGCGAAGCCGGAATCGTGTATCGCCTGAGCCGAAAAAAAGTCGAAAAGACAGCGGAATTTCTTTCCAAGAACGGACTGACCGCCCTGCCGTATCATGCGGGCCTTTCCAAGCAGGAACGGTATCAGAATCAGGAACGGTTCATGCGCGAGGAAGGCGTCATCATGGTGGCGACCGTGGCCTTCGGCATGGGCGTGGACAAGCCCAACGTGCGCTTTGTCTGTCATCTGGAACCGCCCAAGAGCCTTGAGGCATACCATCAGGAAACAGGGCGCGGCGGACGTGACGGACTCCCGGCCTCGGCATGGATGTGTTTCGGCATGCAGGATATCGCCATCCTGCGCTCCATGATCGAATCGGGCGAGGCGGACGAAACCCGCAAGCGCATCGAACACACCAAACTCAATTCGCTGTTCGCCTTTCTTGAAACCGCCGGATGCCGCCGCCAATCCCTGCTGGCCTATTTCGGCGAGCACATCGAACCCTGCGGCAACTGCGACAACTGCCTGAATCCCGTAGACACGTGGGACGGCACCGTGGTCGCGCAAAAGGCGCTCTCCAACATATTCCGGACTGAGCAGCGATTCGGCTCCAACTATCTGGCACAGGTGCTCATCGGCAAGGCGACCGACCGCGTCCGCCAGTTCGGGCACGACCGAGTTTCCACATTCGGCATCGGCACGGAGCTGTCGCAGGAAGAATGGAAATCGGTCTACCGGCAACTGCTCGGCGCAGGGCTGATCTCGGTGGACATGGAGCGTTACAGCGTCCTGACCCTCAACGAACAATCATGGCCCGTACTCAAAGGCGAACAGCAGGTACGACTCCGCACCGACCCCGTCATTCCGCGCCAGACGAAAAAGAAAAAGACCAAGGCCGCCGTTGCCAGTGACGTACTGACCAACTGGGAAACCGAAGCCCTTTTCGACGCCCTGCGCGATCTGCGCCTGAAAATATCCGAAGAACAGAGCGTGCCGCCATACGCCATTCTCCCGGACCGCACGCTCCTTGAAATGGTTCGCTACCGCCCGGAAGACATGGAGACCATGGCCTGCATGTCCGGCATGGGCGAAGTCAAGCTGGGCCGCTTCGGAAAGATTTTTCTCAACAGCCTCGACCTGCATGCCGAGAAATACGGACGTCCGCCGAACCTTCCTCCGATCCCGATGGAACGGGCCGAACGCCGTGAAAAGCAGAAACAGAAAAAAAAGGAATTCTCGGGCACCGCGCAGGAGTCTCTCGACCTGTTCCGCGAACTCGGTGACGTGGATGCCGTGGCCCAGCGCCGCGGGCTCAAGCCCGCGTCCATCTGGAAGCATCTCGGACAGGCCGCGCAGTTCGGCAAGATCGACTACCGCAAGGTGGTCAACCTGCCGGATGAGGACATCGAGCTGATTCGCACCACCTGCCTTGCATTCAAGCAGAAAGGCATTCTGGCCATGTCACCGGTCTTTGAAGCGCTGGAAGGCAAGTACCCCTACGAAATACTCCGTCTTATCCGGGCATGTGCGAAATAGGACCGCTACCGAACATTTTCAATCAAGAAACTACAAGCGGAGGACGCATGAAGTGGTGGAAATCGCTGCCAGACTATTGGAGAGGCTTCATTACAGGCGGAGTGGTTGTCCCGCTCTCCGTTCTCGTCGTTGAATTCGCGGTCAAATACGCCATGTACGGCGAGTTTTTTCTGAAATAGCCGGTCAGACAGGCCGGGTTCAACTTTCCTGACTCGCCTTTTCAGACTGCCCGTCATGCCCGATGATGAGGGTACCCATCACGATGAGCAGGCCGCCGGACACGACCCAGACGTCGGGTATTTCACCCAGAAACGAGATGCCCCAGATGGCGGCAAACACGATTTCGAGACAGCTGATCGCGCTGATGCGGGCCGCGGATTCGATGGCGTAGCCGCGGGTCATGAAATACTGCCCCGCGTTCATGAACAGCGCCACTCCGAGGAGCATGGCCCACTCTGTCATGGTGGGATTGACCCAGCCTGCGGCAAAAAAGGGCGAGGCCGCCGTGATGATCAACGGAGGATACAGCATGACCACCGCGGGATGTTCGGTTTTGGCGAGGCTGCGCACGGTGAGAATGGCGACGGCGGTAAACAGCACGCCCCCGAGCGCCACGGTCAGTGCGAGCGGGTCCAGATGCGAGCCACCCGCCCCAAACAGAAAACCCGGACGGCAGACAACCGCCACTCCCGTCAGGCTGAGGACCACGGCCGCCATGCTTTTCGCGCTGAGTCTTTCCCCCATGGTCATCCACGCGAGAACAGCGACCACCACCGGATGAACGAACAGGATGGCGATGGCGTCGGCAAGCGGAAGATGGATAATGGCGTAGAACTCGGTAAACAGCGAGGTAAAGCCTATGACACCTCGTGCGGCAAGCATGAACCGCCGTTTTCCGAACATGCCGATGCCCGCCCGACGTAAAATACACCAGCAGAAACCGATACCGATGACACCCCGCACGAACAGGATCTCAGTAGTAGGCACACGTTCCCCCGCCAGCTTGATGAGCAGTGAGCCGATGGAAAACAGAAAGGTGCCGAGCAGCATGTGCCGTACGCCGGGAGTCAGGGAAAGATTCATGTAAGGCACGTTAGGCGGAACCATCCACGATCACAAGCAAAGAGTTCCGCCCATGCCCAAGCGAGCCTACACGCAATGATCCCCATATCAGGTGGTTCCAAGAGACTTGCGTCGATCACGGCAGACGCGTATGCATATTCTCATGAAAGCACGTTCCCCAAAGCCCCTTCCTCCGGCGAGGCGGGTGGCGCTCGAAGCACTTTTTCGTTGCCTGCAAGGCAAACAGGACATCCAGGCCGCCCTGGATACAGCCCTCTCGTCCGGGTCCATCGATCCACGCGACGTCGGGCTGGCCACCGAACTCTGTTACGGATACCTCCGCCTCAAGGGACGCATTGAGTACATCCTCTCGCGATTCCTCAAGGACCCCGGCAAGCTGCCTCCGAAAATGCGGCTCGCCATGGGTGTGGCCGTGTATGAAATTCTCTACCTCGACAAGGTGCCGGTCTACGCCAGCGTGGACTGGGCCGTGGAATTTTCCAAGACCAAACCGGGCTCCCGCCTTTCCGGACTGTTCAATGCGGTCCTGCGGCGCGTGTCCGAACTCGGCGACACCGCCCATGACCCGGACTACTACCGTGAAGGCGTATCTAAACCGGAATTCGTCACCCGCTGGTACTCCTGCCCGCAATGGCTCGCCGACCTCTGGCAAAGGGCCTACGGCGAGGAAACCGCCCTCCTGTATCTGGAGGCGCAGCTCCACGCCCCGGCCATGGGCATCAATCTGTACGGCCATCCGGACGCCGACGAAATCTACGCGGATCTCGCCGGGATTCCCGAAGTTCTCGACATTGAAGGCATGAGCTTCGCCCTGCCCGCTGGAACCTCTTTTGAAGAGGAACCGGAACCGCCACTGGCACGGCAGTCCTTTGCAGCACGGCAGGCACTTGAGGCGCTTGATCCGGCCTCATGGGACACCCCCATCTGGGACGCCTGCGCCGGTCGCGGCGGCAAAACCCGCATCCTGCGCGAAAAGGGACTCGACGTCTTTGCCTCCGACCCGCACAAGGGCCGCCTTGCCGCCCTGCGGCGGGCCATGCCCGACGTGCCCACGTTCGAGGCCAATGCAGCCACTGCCGAACCGCCCCAGAAACCCGGCACCATCCTGCTCGATCTGCCCTGCTCCGGTCTCGGCGTGCTTTCCCGCCGTCCTGACACCAAGTGGAAACGGACAACCCGCGACCTCGACGATCTGCAAAAGCTTCAGGAAGAGATTCTCGACAATGCCGCCGAGCAGGTCCGACCGGGCGGGCGCATCGCCGTCATCACCTGCACCCTCAATCCCGAGGAAAACGAAGGCATGGTCAGGCGATTCCTCGATTCCCATCCGGGCTCCGAACTAGAAAAGGAATGGACCACCCCGGCAGACTCACCTCTGAACGAATTCTTTTACGGTGCCTTGCTGCGGGTAAAATAAAACACATCAATCAGCTTCCGCATACAACACGCTCACAGAAAAAAGCCGGTCTGTTTCATCAAACAGACCGGCTCTTTTCTTATTCAGTATCTGGAACAGGACTACACTTCGACGCCCTGCTTTTTGTATTCGTTCAGCTTGTTGCGCAGGGTTCTCACGGAAATGCCGAGGAGTTCTGCGGCACGGGTCCGGTTGCCCGTGGTCTCTTCAAGACTCTTGAGGATAAGCCGTTTTTCCATTTCATGAATGGGCATGACGGAAAGGGCTTCCTCTGGAGAAGACGGCGGCGCGGCTTCACTGGCGGCCTGCTGGTCGGCATCGACTGCGGCCAGATCGTCCGGGGTCCACTCTTCGTCACCCATGAGAAAATGACGCGGCTGGATCGGTCCCTGCCCGGCAAGCAATACGGCGCGTTCCATGAGATTCTGGAGTTCACGGACGTTACCGGGCCAGTCATAGGACATGAGCCATTTTTTCGCGTCTTCAGTAAAGGCGAGCTGACCAAGTCCGTAAGTAGCACAAAATTTGTTGGTGAAATATTCGGCCAGCAGCACGACGTCTTCGCCGCGGTCCTTGAGAGCGGGAAGCTTCAAAGGAATGACGTTGAGACGGTAGAAAAGGTCCTGACGGAATTTCCCTTCCTTGACCGTGCCTTCGATATCCCGGTTGGTGGTGGCCAAAACTCGGACATCGACATTGACGGTCTCGACACCACCCACGCGGTCGAATTCGGATTCCTGAAGCACACGAAGCAGCTTGGCCTGAAGACCAAGATCCATCTCGGTGATTTCATCGAGCAGAATGGTGCCGCCGTCCGCGAGTTCGAATTTACCGAGCTTGCGGTTGATGGCCCCGGTGAACGCACCTTTTTCATGCCCGAAAAGTTCGGACTCAAGGAGATGCTCGGGCAGTGCGGCGCAGTTGATGGCGACAAACGCCTTGTCCGCACGGTCGGAATTATGGTGCAGGTAACGGGCGAACATTTCCTTACCCGTGCCGGATTCGCCGGAGATAAGCACAGTGGCCTTGGATCGGGCAACCTGCTTGGCAAGGGCGAGCACACGGAGCACGGCCTGATGGCGCCCGATAATCTGGAATCGGCTGGGCATGGGAGATGTACCGGACGCAACCGGTGCGGCAGGAGCCTCGGGCGTGGGAACCGGCGCGGGTTCAGGCTTTTCCTCGGGCAGGACCAGCTTGATCTTTTCCCATACGAGCGGCTCGATCCAGTAGTCGCGTGCACCGAGTTCAAGGTATGCCGTCGCCTCTTCTGCGCTGCCGTTGGCAGAAAAAATGACCACAGGCGGGAAACCTTCGATAGCCTGAGCCTGCTCAAGCAACGCCTTGGCATCAAACCCCTGAAACGTGGGACGACAAAACACGAGACACGGTTTCGACTTCTTGATGAAGCCGAGCGCACCGGTGATGTTGTCCGCAAGTCCGGCCTGCAATCCTGCCTCCTTGAGAGTCGGAAAGATGGCTGTGACGGATTGGGGTTCCGCGATAAAGAGCACTGTTTGAGCCGTCATGATCATCATCTATTAACGGTAAGTTGAATTGTTTACAAGGGGTTCGCTGTTTACAGCGGATTTCAGAGGGGTTTTGTTGAGTTTTCGTTGAAGCGGGGAAGGTAATAAAGACTATGACTCACTATTCCACCTACCCTTGCGGAAAGGAAAAGGCATAAGGCAAAAGGCTGAAATCCAGTCGCTCGCGCTCCTTCCGTGTCCTGCGCGGACGGCGGTACTTTCTTGGCTGGGGCCCAAGAAAGTACCAAAGAACCCCCCGTTCCCTTGATTTACCCGCCAAGTCCTCACCGCCAAGAATCTGATCTAATCGGGGCGGCTCCACATCATGAAAAGCATAGGCCCTGCCATTCCGTTCGGTACGGGACGATGTTGATTCATACGTATCCCGCCACCAAAGCCGCCTTCCCCTCTCAGTCAGCTTCTAAGGCTTGTGAGGTTTAATTGGCTCATTGGGATTATCGATTGATAAGATGACGAGAAGGCAAGTGCGGCCCCGAAAATCCACCTATTGTTTCCCTGCTTACCTTTTGTATCCCTCCCACACGAAGGCCTAGCCTAGCCCTTAGCTTCGGAGCCTAGAAGCTGACAAAACGGAAGCCGCGGCTCTTTCGAGTCCGGAGCCGTCCCCGGCGACTGGAATCGGGAGCGGCCCGGTTTGATCAGATTCTTGGCTACAAAGATACAAGGCGGTGAAGTTCAGAACAAAAGCAGTTTCTTTCGTTCTTTCTTTTCTGCTTTGGAAAAAGAAAGAACCCCGCCGGGAGGGCATGAAAGGAGCGAAAGCGACTGACTCTATGTATTTTGTCTTTTTAAAGACAGAAAAAGACAAAAGATGAAAGACAGAAATTCAGTCGCTCACGCTCCTTCCATGTCCTGCGCGGACGGCGGTACTTTCTTGGCTGAGCCGCCCCAAGAAAGTACCAAAGAAACGCGGCTTTACCTTGATTTACCCGCCGGACTCTCACCGATCCAAAAATCTGATCCAAACAAGCTGCTCCCGAATCAAGTCGCCGAAGCGGCTCCGTGATTCGAAAAAGCCGCAGCCTTTGTTTGGTCAGCTTCTAGGACCGGTGAGGTCTAATTGGCTCGTCCTCGCCTTCGGCTGTCGAGCGGCCTGAAAGGCAAGTGCGGTAACGTAATCTTTTCTGCTGTTTTCCTGCTGGCCTTTTATGCTTGTTCCACACGAAGACCGGCACCAGCCCTTAGCTTCGGAGCCTAGAAGCTGACAAAACGGAAGCCGCGGCTCTTTCGAGTCCGAAGCCGTCCCCGGCGACTGGAATCGGGAGCGGCCCGGTTTGATCAGATTCTTGGCTTCGAAGATACAAGGTGTTGAAATTAAGAAAAAGCCGACATTTTTTGGTTCTTTTTTGTGGCGGCTCAGCCAAAAAAGAACCCCGCCGGGAGGGCTCTTAAAAACTTGGAGGAGCGGCAGCGACGGCTCTCTGTTTTTCATGTCTTTCCTCCCTTCCCCCAAAACCCCGTCAACCCTCCAAGTTATGCCTTTTTCGCCCGTTTTGGGGTCCAAATCGCTCGTTTTCGTCCTGCCGCGAAAACCGGGGGTATACTCTCCGCGATCTTTCGGAATGGTCCGCAAAGACGAAAAACATGGAGAAAATTATGGCAGTGCCGTACAGTTATGAGTTGAACCACGACCAACAGGGCCGCATCATCGAAAAAACCGAAACCGTGGCGGACGAAACCGTCACATGGACCTACGCCTACGACAAAGCGGGCCGCCTCGCCAAATGCGAACGCAACGGCTGGCCCGTCTGCGACTGCTGGTATGACCGCGCCGGACGCCGCGCGTGCGACAGCTTCCCCAAATCCGTGGAAGGCGACCTTCGCCGCTATGAATACGACATGGATAACCGCCTCTCGCGCGCCGGGAAAAACAGCTACATGCACGACGACAGAGGCTTCCGCAGCATGTGGAACCACAAAGGCAAGTACACGCTCTACGAGTATTCCCCGGACTACCGCCTGCTCAAGGCCGACCAGAAGGACGCGGGCCGCACCTTCACCTTCCGCCACGACGACGAAGGCCGCCGCATTGCGAAATACTGCAACGGCGAGCTGGTCGAGGCCTACGAATGGCTCGATTTCATCCGTCTTGCCGGATACTGGGACGGCAGAAACTCTTACGAATTCGCCTCCGAGGACGGCAAACGCACGCCCTACGCCATGCGTCGTGACGACGGTTCCGTCTTCTACCTCTTCCACGATCAGGTCGGCAGCCTCCGCGTTGTTGCCGATACGAGCGGCAACGTGATAAAGGCTATCCAGTACGACCCGTTCGGCGGCATCATTGAGGACAGCAATCCCAATTTCAAAATCCCGCTCGGCTTCGCAGGAGGTTTGCATGACCGCGATTTGGGATTCGTCAGGTTCGGGTTTCGAGACTACGATACGTATACATCGCGTTGGACCGCGCCCGATCCCATCGGCGATGCGGGCGGTGATTCGGATTGGTATGGCTATTGTCTGGATGATCCGGTCAACGGGGTGGACCCGTTGGGGCTGTCTGTGTGGTTTAAAGCTGGAATGGCTGCTGAGAAAGCCTGGAAATATGTGAGCCCGTTTGTTGAAACTGGATTACCACCCAATAATGCAGCCGATTTAGCGGTTGAAGCCGCTAAACGATACGGCGCGGATGTGGGAGAATGGTATCTGGACACAGTAGATACGAATGTTCAGGAACAGATAAAGGCAAAAAAGATGCGCCGTAAGGCCAGAAAGCAAAGAACTCCCAGTTGGTAAGACGAATAAAAGAAGGGCGGGGGCAGTGCTCCCCCCTTTTGGAGAATTGATGAATTTTAAAACGGATTGCAAAAAAGTTTATACGGATTTCATGGGCAAAAAATTGTATCGTTTGAGTCAAGGACTAAAAGCATTGTCGCTTGCTTTGTTAGTAAGTTTTTTCTGGGCAAGTCATATCGATGCCTTTTTAGTACATCATATAAAAAACATACTTTATATTCTTATATTTTCACCCATAGTAGTTCAGTGCTATTATAGTTATGCGAAATTAGAAGGATCTACTAACAAGTACTTTTGGTTCTTTTTTATTAAAGAAACATATGTTGTGTTTTTTGTTCAACTTATTGCTTATTTGATGTTTTTTGTGTCGTTGACCTGTTCTATTCTGTTTGTACCTGATTTAGCTCAGATTGTAGCTTATTGTGTGGCTCTTTTGGTGCTTACATGGCTAACTGTTCGAATTTACTCAGTAGTAAGTGGTAAAAAAAGCAAGCCTTCATTTGTTTTTGTAGCATATGCCGTAAGTCTTCTTATGATCCATTTTGAAATATTTGTTTCTAACTGGATATCAAACATCGCCTCTTCTTATTTTGTCGAGTTGGGGCTATCCGTTGTAATGTTTCTTTTTATTCTATGTTTAATAAAGCTATTGCTTATTGCCATTATTCAATCGAGCAAATTGTCATTCAATTAATATGAGTCATTAACTGGAACATGTAGATTTTATTATTTTGTGTCGTTCTTGTCTCCGGCGATGTCATTAAAGCAATCCCGACTTCAAAATTCCCCTCGGCTTCGCAGGCAGCCTGCACGACCGCGATCTGAACTTCGTAAGATTCGGGTTCCGCGATTACGACACGTACACCTCGCGCTAGACCGCGCCCGATCCCATCGGTGACGCGGGCGGTGATTCGGATTGGGATGACTATTGTCTGGATGATCCAGTTAACGGATGGTCGAATCCTCATTCTCCGAATCAAAAATATCATATGAATCCTCCCCAAAGTAAGGCATGGTTGATACTCACGTACCCACGTCTTTTTCGGAGGAGCCATGACACGACGCCATATCACGCTTGCCTTGTCGGCAATGTTCACACTGCTGCTGATCCTCGGCTGCTCGTCAGAGCAGAACGCCAACAATGATCAGGCCGATTCCGACACGCACAAGAAACAATACCTCGCGTTTGGCGGTGGCCCCACGGGCGGGACCTTCAATTTCTTCGCCAACAAGATGGCCAGCCTTATTTCCGAAAAAAATACATGGCTCGAAGTCTCTCCCAAAGGGTCCGGCGGTTCTGCGGAAAACCTGCGTTCCCTGAACAAGAACGGCGTGGACCTCGGCATCGTCTATTCCGGGGACGCCTTTCTCGGCAGAGTCGGCAAGCTGCCCGACGATCCCACCCGGTACACCGATGTATCCATGCTCTCCTTTCTTTACGGGGCCCCGGCGCAGTTGGTCGTACGCAAGGATTCAGGCATCAGCTCGCCCAATGACCTCAAGGGGAAAACAGTCGCCATCGGCAACCCCGGTTCCGGTGCGGCGCTTTCTGCCGAACGTTTTTTCCGCCACCTCGGCCTGTGGGACAGCATAACGCCTCAATATCTCGGCTATTCACAGGCAGCAGCGGATTTCTCAATTCGAAAAATCGACGCTTTCTGGGTACTCGTCGGCTATCCCAACTCCGCAGTGGTCGAAGCGGCCACCAATTCATCCATCAAACTGCTCGACCTGCATGCCGCAGCAGCACAGTCCGGCTTCTATGACACCTACCCGTTCTACTCCCCTGTCAAGATTCCCGCCGACACCTATACAGGCCAGACGGACGCCGTGACCACATTTCAGGACTCCTCACTCTGGTGCGCCAGCACGAAACTCGACAGTGCCATTGTCTACCAATGCCTGAAAGCCGTCTATTCCGACGCCGGCCTTGAAGCTCTTGTCGCCGCCCACAAGGCAGCATCAAGCATGAGCGTGGACAACGGACTCTACGGCGCTTCCATTCCGCTTCATCCCGGCGCGGTCAAATTCTGGAAGGAAAAAGGGCTGGAAATTCCGCCCAAGCTGCTGCCCTGATTTGCCCTGCCGCTCGCACGTTTTTTCAGGCACTCACACAACCTGTTGATTTGATTGGACGCTCAACCAATAACGGGAAATTCCATGAGGAACCACTCGGAACGTATTGGCGTACAAGGATGAATTCTGCTTGACGAAAAGCGAAACAAGCCCTTACCACATTTGGCAAACAGACACCCAAGGGAGAGTAAATCATGGCATTGTTTACTAAAGAAGAAGCTCTGAACTATCATTCAAGCAAACGCAAAGGGAAGCTGGAAGTCATCTCCATCAAGCCCTGCGACAACCAGAAACACCTGTCCATGGCATACAGCCCCGGCGTTGCCGAGGCCTGCCGCGCCATCCACGCGAACAAGGACGATGTTTACGAATACACCAACAAGGGCAACCTCATCGCAGTCGTCTCCAACGGTACCGCAGTACTCGGTCTGGGCAACATCGGCCCGGAAGCAGGCAAGCCGGTCATGGAAGGCAAGGGCGTCCTGTTCAAGATTTTCTCCGATATCGACGTCTACGACATCAATATCAATGCCACGACCCCGGACGAAATGGTCTCCTTCTGCAAAATGCTTGAGCCCACTTTCGGCGGCATCAACCTTGAAGACATCAAGGCCCCGGAATGTTTCGAAGTCGAAGAGCGTCTCAAAAAGGAAATGGGCATTCCCGTTTTCCATGACGACCAGCACGGCACGGCAATCATTTCCGCCGCAGGCATCATCAATGCCCTTGAAATCTCCGGCAAGAAGATCGAAGACATCAAAGTAATCGTTTCCGGCGCAGGCGCCGCAGCCATTGCCTGCTCCAACCTCTACGTACACATGGGCGTCAAGCGCGAAAACATCTTCATGTTCGATTCCCGTGGCCTCATCCACGCCGGACGCGACAATCTCAACGAATTCAAGCAACAGTATGCACAGGCTGAAGACTGCGGCTCCCTTGCCGACTGCATGGTCGGTGCAGACATGTTCCTCGGCCTCTCCGTCAAGGGCGCCATCAATCAGGATATGGTCAAGACCATGGCCGACAACGCCATCATCTTCGCCTGCGCCAACCCCGACCCCGAAATCCCCTACCCGGACGTCAAGGAAGTCCGCCCGGATATCCTCATGGGCACCGGACGCTCGGATTTCCCCAATCAGGTCAATAACGTCCTCGGCTTCCCGTTCATCTTCCGCGGTGCGCTGGACTGTCGCGCCACCACCATCAACGAAGAAATGAAGATTGCCGCAGCCACAGCTCTGGCCGCTCTCGCCAAGGAACCTGTTGCACAGGATATCTGCGACGCCTACGACGTGGACAGTCTGGAATACGGAATTGACTACATCATTCCCAAACCGATTGATCCCCGCGTCCTTACCTGGCTCGCTCCGGCAGTTGCCAAGGCCGCCATGGACACCGGCGTCGCCAAGATTCAGCTGGATCTCGACGAATACAAGAAAGAACTCGAAACCCGCATGGCCGCATCCAAGGCCCGCACAAAGGCCGTGGTCGACTCCTTCGGCTACGACATCTAGTCAAGACACAACGCAAGAAAAACCCCCTGCACCGTTTGGCGCAGGGGGTTTTTCATTTGGCTTCGGCTCTCCGTCTAGTCGAACAGTTTTTCGACTTCCTGATAAACGTATCGCATGTACATCATGCGAGGCGAACCGCCCATGGCAACGGCGAGAAGGCCGGCGTCAATAATCTCATCCTTGGTGGCACCGTGCACGGCTGCATTCTGAACATGCAACGAAATACACATGTCACACTGGGAGAGAATGGAACAGGCAATGAGGATGAGCGACTGATACTTGTCCTCGATGGCGCTGCCTTTCTTGATGGACGCGGTGAACCCCTGATACGCCTTGAAGACGTCACGGCGGTTCTTATTCATCTGACGGAAAAGTTCTGTGGCTTTCTCTGCTGGTTCAGGCATGGAAATACTCCTGTAGTGCCGCGACCTTGGCGGCCGGTTTACAGTCTTCGACCCCGGAGTACATCTCCGGGGCCGAAGCCTCTATGAGAGGGAGAGAGTCCCGATTGGGATGCAAACTAGGTATCTGTAAAAAAGTCGCCTGTAAAGCGAAAAAAGGGCGGCTTTTTTCATTTTTCAACGCAAAAACTTCGCTTTTCATCAAAAAAACATCCTGTTTCGCCATTTTTTGAGACACACGGCCTTTTTCGTTCACTTTGGAAAGTGCCGCTCGCGCCCCTAGTCATCCTTGCCGTTAATCAGCGTATACAGCGCTCCCTTCTTCTCAAGGAGTTCATCATACCCACCCTGTTCGATGATCTTGCCCGCCTTGAGCACCACGATCTTGTCATAATGCGGCAGCATGTCGAGACGGTGAATGACCGCCAGAACCGTGGACTTGCCCTTGAGGTTGGAGGAGATGATGTTCTGTACCCGTCCCTGCGACTTGTTATCGAGAGCGGCGGTCGCTTCATCAAGAATCAGAATGGCCGGATTCTTGAGGAAGGTTCGGGCAAGAGCAATCTTCTGGCGTTGTCCGCCGGAAAGACGGTCGCCCATGGACCCCACTTCGAAACCGAGGCCCATCTCGGCCACGGGTTCAAGTGCGCCCTGCATGATGAGCGCCTGCATGATGCGATGGTTGATTTCATCTTCAGCGCCCGGAGCCTGAGCCCGTACGCGGCCGAAGAGGATGTTGTCCTGAATATTGAGCCCGTCCATGTAGGCATCACCTTCAAAGAAGCTGAATGAACCGGGATACTTTTCATTGACCAGATCCATGAAGCTCTGACGCGCATTGACGACGCGGTTGGCAAAGCCCTTGTCCAGATCCACCTGTCGATGAATGCCCGGGACAAAACAAAGGGCGAGTTTGAGGATAAGTTCCTTTTCCTCCTCGCTCAAAGGTTCGCCGGAATCGAGTCGGTTGGCGACTCTCTGGTACTCGGCGTACTCGGCTTCAGGGATGGGACTGGAGCGGAAAGCGACATGATCGGGTTCCGGTCCGAGTTCATCAGTGACCACACGGGCAAGGGTTTCACCAAGAACGACGAGGTGTGCCATGAGTCCATGCTTGTCGAGGAAGTCGAGGAAGTCGGTACGGAGATGCAGATGGTCCTTGTCGAACTGTTCGTCCGAGGCCGCTCCGAAAGCGATATTTTCGGCCACGGTCAGGTATTGGCAGTAATTTGCCATGTCAAAGAATTCGATGTGTTCGGCCACGTCGGCGAACATGCCATCCTCACCGCCCTGGAATTCACGGCGCGAGGCCACAACGGCTTCACGCAGGGAGTCGAACTCCTTCCCTTCTCCCAGTTTCGAACGCAGAGCGAACGCGAGTACGTCGGTAAAGAGGCCAACCTGCTGGGTCAGTTTGATAAGGGTGTCGAGATCGGGTTCCTCTCCGGTCGATGTGCATGAACCGCCCTGAAGGGCCAGAGACTGGCAGGAATACAGCAGATTCTCACGCACCGTGCCATCAAAGATGAACGGATGCTGGGCAACCATGCCGAGATTGTATGACATGTCCTGTTTGCTCAGTTCCGACACTTCCTGTCCACCCAGAAGCACGCTGCCGCCCGTGTATTTGTAAAGCTGAGCAATACACAGGGCAAGCGTGGATTTTCCCGAACCGGAAAAGCCCACAAGAGCCACGTGCTCACCGCCCCGGACCTTCATGGACACACGGTCGAGAAGCTTGATGTTCCCGCCGACCACAAAAGAGAGATCCTTGACTTCCACATCGTTGTCCAGGGCGAACGGGTCGCGGCCTTCAATAGCCTGAGCAAATTCAGGGGCGTGGTCAAAGGCACGCATGATCTGCTTGTAACGCACCGAGCTGTCCTGATAATTCTGCCAGAACTCCATCAGCTCCTTCCACGGATCATAGAGCTTTTCATAAGCAGACAGGAAGGCGACGATGGCACCGACATCGAAGTGGCCCTGAATGGCGTAATAACCACCGATGAGAAAGAGAACGAACGGCCCGAGGCTCATGAAGAAGTTGTTGACGAACTTGATGGCGAACTTGAGCGCGTTCTGCATCACCGTGGCTTTGTACAGATTGTTAAGCACATCGGAGAAGCGGCCTTTTTCCAACGGAATGGATGCGTTGGAATGAACCTCATGCACACCGGAAACAGCTTCACCCACCAGCCCGGAAAGGCTCTGGGTGTGCTTGATGCGTCGACGGTTGGCCCGACGGAAATACTTCTGAATCCGAGGCAGAACGATAAGCTCGATGGGATAAATCGTGATTGAGATCAGACCGATGGTCGGGTTGAGATGAATCATGTACCCGGCCATGGCAAAAAAAGTCAGAATGTTGATTGCGGGTACGGCAACGGCCTGTCCGATAAATGTGGCGACCGGGATGAATTCGGTGATAAGATAGGAAATGACGTTACCGGGTGATGTACGACGATAAAACTGAATCGGCAGCGAAAGCAGATGCTCGTACAGCCTTTCACGAACGACTTTCAATGTTCGCTCGCCGATATACACCTGCATGAGGTTGATGACGAACTTGAGGATTCCGGCCAGAGTCACCGCGCCGATGTAGAGAGCACAGTATCTGTACAGGGCCGGAAGATCACGCATGCCGATCGCTTCGTTGATGATGCGCTTCTGCATCTCCAACGGGACAACGCGCATGACCACGGTAATGGCGATAATACCGATAACCATGAGCTGAAGCGGAATGTTTTTATACAGGACCCACGAATAAAGGGCGGTCTTGGTAATGCGTTTCGTGTCGTTTGGATGCGGCATAATCCTGTCCGTAGAGTAAAATGATTTCGTACCTGCCTGCTATAGACAAATTAACTGATTTTTCCAAGTCATATATAAAAGAAGCTGACCAGTGGACATTTGCCCCATAGTTATGGTCAAACCATAATAGAACGACTGATCGTTCAGAGGTTTCAATGAAAATATCCATTCGATTCAAATTCTTCATCGTGCTGCTGGCATTCAGTCTCGGCCCCCTGCTGCTGGCGCGGGCCTTTACCGGACGAACAGCCGACAGCATGGTCAGGAAGTTGTCCGCCCATACACGGTCAGAACTGCTGGACATCGTCACGGCCGAACTGCAACACAACGCCATAACCCTCATGAAAATCATGGAAAGCGGCGGGCAGTCCATGGTCCTTGGGTCGGATTCCATTGCGCATCTGGCACTGACGGCATTGGAAGAAGCCCCGCCTCATTCGAGCAAACCGACCTGTTACTCAATTGACTTTTACGACCCGGAAGAGATGCCGTTCGATGCGGTAGAGTCCCCGGAATATGTGAAACTGACACGAAGCGGCAAAGCCAAACCCATGATGGTCAGCTTCGGACAGCCTGCCATTCACATGGCGGAAGGCGTGGATGATAAAAAAATGGCCGGACAAATCCGGCAGCTTGAAGGGCTGACCCCGTATCTCCGCAATATCCACGACCAACTCGAAAGCTACGGCTACACAATACAGGTCAGCCTCGAATCCGGCGTCATGCTGACTTACCCCGGACGCGGCGGATTTCCGCGGGCATATGATCCCCGCCAGAAGGAATGGTACAAACGGTCCAGAAAATCGCACGGCCACGTGTGGACCTCCCCGGTCGTGGAGCCGACCACAAAACTGGCGGTCTCGACAATCTCCACTCCGATTCGCGACAAGGAAGGCCGATTCCTCGGCGTGGTCTCCATGGACATTCCCCTGACAAACATACTCCACGCAACATCGCTCAAATCCAAATGGAGCGAAGACCTTGAGACGTATATGGTAGTCCGTCATCCCCGCGAAGACGGAAAAGAAGGGCTGCTTATCGTTGCACAGGAATCCTATGACGACAGGGCCACGCGACGCTGGCGGACCGGGATCAAAGCGGAATGGCTGGCTGAGAATGAGCCGGACACACTCGACAAACTCGTTTTCGCCATGAACGAAAGCGAAAACGGTTTTCTGGAACTGCCTTTCAATAAAAAACCTTCGGTCTGTGCATTCGCCTCCAATGATCACATGACCATTCTGCTCATCGCCCCGGTGCAGGTCGTGCAGCACCTCCCGGATCAGGTCGTCGGAGGCATCGACAGCCTTATGGACCAGATGCGCAATATTTCATTCTTCATTTCAGGCGTCATGCTGATCGTCGTCGGTGTCATCGCCTGGTTCGGTTCGCAAGCCATCACCCGGCCCATCATCGGCATCGCGGCAGCGGCCAAACGCATTGCCTCCGGAGATTTCACCGTACACATCCCATGGAGAAACAACGATGAACGCGACATACTTATTGACGCGTTCAATGACATGGTTCCAAAACTGGAAGAGCACATGCTCATAAGCAAGGACCTTGAGCTGGCAAAAGAGGTGCAGCGGCTTCTGCTTCCTTCAAACGAACCCGAATTCGGAGGGTACGACCTGTCCGGCGGCATCTCCTACTGCGACCAGACAGGCGGGGACTATTACGATTTCATCGACATGAATTCGAGACAGGGCAAGGCTCTCGGCGTGGTCCTCGGCGACGTGTCCGGCCACGGCGTGCCCGCCGCTCTGGTCATGGCTGCCACTCGCGGCCAACTGCACAGCCTCAGCCAGGTCCCGCTGGAACCGCACGCACGGATTCGAACGATAAACGATCTTCTGAGCGAAGACCTTGACGGCACAGGCCGGTTCATCACTATGTTCTATCTCCGGCTGCACGAAAATAGTGACAAGGTCACCTGGGTCCGGGCCGGACACGACCCGGCCGTCTGGTACTCACCGGACTCCGACTCTTTTGACGAACTGAACGGAGACGGCATCGCACTCGGCGTGCTGCCTGAATTCCAGTACGACAGCTATACGGCCAAGTTGGCCGTCGGCGATGTCCTTGTTCTGGCAACGGACGGCGTATGGGAAGCGAGAAACGCGGAAGGCGAAATGTTCGGAAAGCAGAGAATGCTTGCCATTATCCGGGAGAATGCTCATAACGATGCGGTAACCATTCGTCGAGCCATCATGGGTGCAGTCCGGGCATTTCATCCGGACGGACAGGAAGACGACATAGCGGTCGTTGTTATCAGAAAACTCTAGCGGGAATGAAGACATTGTCTGACGCGATAGCTTTTCAAATGACCAACAAGGAGCAATGCTTCTCCTGTTTTCGTCCCGAAGTGGAAAACTTCGGCATGCGCCACAAGTTTTCTCCGAAGCTGGTCTTCCACCTCACCCTGATTCTGGACGAACTCATCACCAACATCATCAATTACGGATACGCGGATTTCGACGAACACCCCATCAACGTGGGACTCTCCCTCAACGGAGACACGCTCACCATTCGCATAGAGGACGATTCCGAACCGTTCAACATCCTTGAGGCTCCCGAACCGGAGCTGGATGTACCGCTGGAAGACCGGGAACGCCCCATCGGCGGCATGGGCATTCATCTTGTCAAAAACATGGTAAAAAATATTGATTATAAACGGGAAGACGGGAAAAACATCCTGACTCTGACGAAGAATTTAAGCAAGGATTGCCGATTCTGATCGGACGGCATTCACAAGGGAGGCACAACATGGGACTGATGGAAAACAAGGAAAACGGCATCACGGTACTGACCGTAAACGGCAATCTTGACGCTGATGGAACGCAGGCCATGGAAGAAAAGGTCATGGGACTGCTCGCAGCGGGGGAAACCTCGCTCCTGTTTGATTTTTCCGACCTTGATTATATCAACAGTTCCGGCCTGCGCGTGCTCGTACTCGCTTACCAGCGCCTCAAAAAAGCCTCAGGCAAAGTCGCCATCTGCGGCGTGAAGGACTACATTCAGGAAGTGTTTGAAGTTTCGGGTTATGACAAGATCTTCCCGCTCTTCGTCACCCGTGACGACGCCATGACCGGCATGTAGCCGCACCCTTCATCGATACATCAGGCAGGGAACACCGACGGTTAATCCGTCTGGTTTTCCCTGCTTTTTTTCTCATTTTCCAACAACATCCGTTTCCGTTCAACCCCCCAATAATACCCGCCGAGCCCGCCGCCCTTCCTGACCACCCGATGACAGGGAATAGCCACGGCGATCTTGTTGCGCGCGCAGGCGGAAGCGACAGCACGCACCGATGACGGAACACCCATGGCTTCGGCCACCTCGGAATACGTTCGCGTCTCCCCTGCGGGAATCTTCCGCAGCTCTTGCCAGACCCGCTGCTGAAACGCGGTTCCCTGTATGTCGAGCGGCAATGACAGCCCTTTTTCCGGTGACCGAATGAACGCGGCCACGTCACTGACATGAGCCGCCAAATCCGGTCCGCCTTCAAGAATATCCGCTTCCGGGAAACGACTCTGCAACGCCAAAAGCAACCCTTCCAATGAATCCGAAAACTCCATGGCGCACACACCTCTCTCGGTGAATCCCACAATGACCGGCCCGAGAAAGGATTCTGCCACGGCATACCGGATGACCAACCCGGCACCTCCTTTCCGGTAAACACCGGCCTTCATGCCGAGCACAGCATCCGAACGCTCGTAAAACCGGCTGACGGCACCATACCCGGCATCGAAAAGGGCACGAGTCACCGGAACGCCCCGCCCGAGCGCAGAGCGCACCCGTTCGTCACGCACTGCCTGCGCATACACCTTGGGACTGACACCCGTATGTTCCTTGAAAAACTTCTGAAAATACTGAGGGCTGAGACCGGCTTTTACTGCCAGCTCGGCAAGCGGCAATGTCTGCTCTGCGGATTCCAGAGATCGGCAGGCTTCCACAATACGCTCACTGGCAATCCCGGCATGAATCGAATCATCGGGACGGCACCGCATGCACGGCCTGAATCCGGCATTTCGAGCTTCCTCAAATGTCTCGAAATAGACAACATTCTCGCGATTCGGAAGGCGTGAGGGGCATCCTGTCACACAAACAACACCAGTTGTCTGCACCGCGTAATAAAATGAATGGGCCAAATGTCTGTTCCTGTCTTTCACCGCCTGCCACCGCTCGTCATCAGGGCAGCATTCCTTTTTTCTCATCGGCGAGACCTCCTCAATGAAAAGCGTCCGTCAATCAGCGCGGCAGCGGTAAAGACAATCAGCATGGCCACGATCAAACGCCACGAAAAAGGTTCGCCCAGAATGAAAATCCCCATTGCTGATGCGCTCAGAGGAATAAGAAGGGTCACAAGCTGAACATTCGTGGCCCCGGCAGTTCGCAAAATACGGAAAAACAGCACATAGGCAAGCGCCGAACAAATCAGCCCCAGTCCCAACACGGCTCCGAGAGCATCATATCCGGGAAACGCCATTTCCCATGGACGGCACGACAGGAGAACCACTGGCGTCATGACCAGAAAAGAACTGAAAAGCTGACCGCATGCCGTCACCATGGAAGGCACCCCGTAGAGCCGCCTGCCATACGTCGCGGCGCAGGCATACGACAAGGCCGCCCCCATGATTGCAAACTGGGCAAAAACATGATTGCCGAATCCGGACAGAGCATCCGTTCCGATAAGCACGGCCACGCCGAGCAGGCCGACTGCGGCACCGAAAAGCCTGCGCACAGACGCAGGTTCGTCTCTGGTAAAAAAATGGGCGACCACAATGGTAAATGCGGGAGTGGTGGCGTTGATGATCGATGCCAGTCCACTGCCGATATATTGCTGCCCCCATACAATGAGGGAAAATGGAATAAATGTGTTGAAAACACCCAGAACAAGAAAATCGCGCCACCGGTTCAGGTATTGCCGCACCTCAAGGGAACTCAACGCAAGGATACACACCAGCCCGAGAAACCCCACTCCCACGCGTCCCCACACCACAAGTAGCGGCGGCATGCCCCGCAAGGCAATCGCATTAAAGAAAAAGGAGCCGCCCCAGATGATGGAAAGCGAAACAAGCATGAACCATTCCGTCAGCTTCATGCGGTGTATTGTATCGGTGGACATGGATTTTCTGTGTGTCATGAAGGGCAGCATAACCATGAAGACCGGAATGGACCATCCGATTCTTGTCATGCAATTCAAATTGAACCGTGAAACCTCTCCCTATCCCCACATTCCGTCACGGGTCCACCCCTTGAAACGGCGTGCGACCAACGCAGCGACTTCACGGGCGTCTTCAAGGCCGAAGACCGGCATGCCGGTATCCACGGTCCCGTCGGTAACCATGGCAAAAAGCCGCTTGTCCTCTTCATTCGCACGACTGCACAGCGGTTCGTCATGCGCTTCGACACGATGAATTTCTATCTTGGGCTGGTCGGAACGAAAATACCCCTCTGCCACGACCAGATGACGATCCGCAAAATATGTCTCGGCAAGATCGCTTAAAAGCATTTCCTTTTCCAGGCTCCGGATGACCGCGACCTGCGCGGGCGAAGACACGACCACAGTCTCGGCACCGCAATGCCGGTGACGCCATGAATCCTTGCCTTCGTGATCCATGTCAAAGGAGTGGGCATCATGCTTGACCGTCCCGACAGAAAGTCCCAATGCCTGCAATTCGGGAATGAGTTTTTCGATAAACGTGGTTTTGCCGGACTTCTTCTTGCCAACTATGCAAATGACAGGCGGTGTCATGTCGTCTCCTTGTAGTGTGAAAGCTGGAGTAAATGGAGCTTCATTGCTCCGCTTCGCCAAAACCGAGTATACGTGAGCACAAGGGAAAAGGCCACGGACGCATATGATAAATTCCACTGGCCGGAGGATAGAATGGAATCATTTGACGTAGAAGTTCAGGAATACAGAGGCGGGTTTGTCAAAACCCCCATCAAGTCCATACGGGAAGTGCCGCTGACCATCATGCTCAACGGACGCGAGGTGGTCACGCTGCTCTGCACGGCCAAACACCCCGAGTATCTTGCCGTGGGCTTTCTCAAGTCAGACGCCTTTCTGTCCAGTCCGGACCAGATCACGGATCTCACCGTTCGGGAAGAAGGCAAACGCCTCATCGCAGAGGTGGACACCTGCCACGACCCGTGGAAAAACCGCACCATGGAACGTTCCATCACGTCCGGCTGCGGCAAGGGAACCAACTTCGGCCGCAATGTGACCACCATTTCAAAACGCCGTCTGAACGGTGACATCACCGTCCGCCCCGAGCAGGTGCTCGCCCTGACAAAGGAACTGCACGAACGGTCCACCCTCTACACCGCGACACGCGGCTGCCATAATTCCGCGCTCTGCACGCCTGATGAAATCCTGCTGTTCCGGGAAGACATCGGACGGCACAACGCCATCGACATGATCTGCGGGCAATGCTTTCTGGACAATATCGACGTGGAAGACAAAATGATTGTTTCCACGGGCCGTGTGGCTTCCGAAATTCTCATGAAAGTGGTACGGATAGGCATACCGCTTCTGGTCTCCACTGCGGTTGCCACAAGTTTTTCCGTTGATCTCGCCAGAAAAACCGGCATTACCTTGATCGGCAACGTCAAAGACGATAGTTTCTGGATTTATAACGACAAGAAGCGTATACAAGGTCTATGAAAGAAAACACCGTTTCCCGCAGTCAGGCAAACCGACGTCTCCTAAAAAAAGCCAGACCGCTGGAAACGGTGTTTATCTCTCCCCACGAAGCCGTCGGCCTCGTGGCGGCACACAACATCACCGCCTTCTGCAATGTCCCCGAAGTCCCCTGCTCCGTGCGGGACGGGTACGCCCTGCGCACCGAAGACATCGAAAAGAGCGGTCCCATGAAGCCGATCCGGCTTGCCGTCACCCAGACAATCCGCGCCGAAGCCGGAACCGCCGCCCCGGTCGAAGCAGGCGAAGCCGCCCGGGTACTCACCGGAGGCATGGTGCCGTCTGGCGCTGACGCGGTGCTGGCCGAAGAAGATGTGGAAATCGACGGGGACTACATCATTGTCCGGACACCGGTACGTTCCGGCTGGTTCGTGCGTCCGGCGGGCGGTGAAATCTCTCTCGGGTCAGTCATCACCCGTGCCGGAAACATCATCACGCCGCAAGCCGCTGCCGTAATGATCCGAACCCGTTCCGAATCAATCCACGTCCACCCCGCTCCCCACGCCATGGTCTATGCCCTCGGCAGCGAGCTTTCCAACCCGCTGTGTGATGATGAAACGTGCGACACCGCACGGTTCCCGGCAGACAACCTCGTCATGGCCAGCGGCCTTCTTTCGCAAAGCGGAGCCCATGTCTCGGAAACCGGTGTACTGCCGGACTCGGAAGAACAGCTCGTCGAACTGCTTTCGCGCAAGGACCTGCCGGAAATCGTGGTCACCACCGGCGGCACAGGCCGCAGTGAAAGAGACTTCTCCCGCGCCGGAGCGGAACAGGCCGGATTCTCCATGCTGTTTGACCGTCTTGATATCCGGCCCGGACGCAACATGTTCGCCGCCCACCGCGACAACACACTGCTTTTCGGCCTGCCGGGACCACCTGCCGCCGTTTTCGCATGCTTTCATGCCGTCATCCTGCCCACGGTCAGAGCCCTGCGAGGCGTGCCCGCCCCGGCAGAACCCATTCTGGCCCGCTTCAAGGACGGACTTTCCGCCAGACCCGGGGGAGAATGGCTCGTTCTCTGCTCCCTTGAGAGACAGGGCTCAAGCCTTGTCGCCCAACCTCTCGCGGGAAAAGACGTCCCGCCCATGCTCGCCATGGGGCAAGCGCACGGCGTTGCCGTCCTCTCCGGCGGCGATTCCATTCTGCCTGATGGCGAAACAGAGATTATTTCGACTCTCTTCTAAAAAGACACCACATTCTCACATTTGCTGAACCACCTGAATTGTTGACATAAAAAATATGCATTGTGCCCGACTGGGCATAATTTATCAATTTTAAGTTCTTTTATTCCAATTGGTTATAAAGACAGGTGTCAAACCTTGAGCAAGTGCAGGACCTTTGGCATGATAGACATGCACCCATACTGTTTTCCTGAAACGGATAATCCAACATAAGGACAGATCGATGGAATTCAACATGGACATCGCGGCGCGCCGACTTGAAAAGAAGATTTCCCAGCTCAGAGGGAAATCCTATATTTCCGGAGAACTCATCGACCTTCTGGACGATGTGGCTCATCTCCAACTCGCTGCTCGCGACGAGGCTGTGGTAACTCTGCCTGCCGACAGCAAACTGGCTCCCACCGAAGCAGTGTTTCAAGGACTCTCGCTCATCGCGCGGGAAGAATTTCCATACGATGAGGCACAAGCCGAAATACTGCTCGGCAAGCTCATCGATCTGCTCATCCGGCGCGGCGGCCCACTTGGGGACGGTGCTCAAACCGTGAAAAAGGCACTCGAAACCGATGAATTTTCCGCAGCGGACCTGTTTTCCCACTTCCTGAATGACGACACCTCATTCTTTGCCTCATGGGTTGAACGCACGCCGGATTCACCAAAAATTCTGTCTTTTCTGGCCTTTGCTTCCCTTGGCCCGTCCATCGAAGCCGCTGCCGAAAAGCTTTCCGAAAAGCTTCCCGAGATGAAGGTACCGGCAGTGGGGACATGCCCCATCTGCGGTTCCCTTCCGCTCATTTCCTCATTGAACGAAAAGGAAGGTTTCCGGCACGCTACCTGCTCCTTCTGTCGCCACGACTACCGGATCAAGCGCATTGCCTGTCCTGTCTGCGGCGAAGAGGAACAAAAGAAACTCACCTTCTTCACAGTAGATGAAGAACCCGGTTTCCGTGTGGATGTCTGCGACACCTGCAAGACATATATCAAGACCATCGATTTCCGCGAACTGGACCGCATAGCCGTGCCCGTACTCGACGATCTCGACTCACTGGCTCTGGATTATGTGGCCGCAGGCCAAGGGTACAAGCGGGCCACGATGTCCGCCTGGGGATTCTAAACAGGAGGCGAACATGCCTGCCAGCTTACCCGCACACAAAAATATGCATTTCATTCCACCGACATGCCTGCCCGACATCCCCGGAGGGTTCGCCGCGCTCATCAACGATGACAAGCGAGCGCACGAATATCTGCTTGGGCTCACATGGCCTACGGGTGATCCGTTCTGTCCACGCTGTGGTCATCGCAAAGTCTACACCCTCTCGGGTGAACGGCTGCGCTGCGCCAAATGCAAGTATACCTTCCAGCCCTTTTCAGGTCGCTGGATCAACAACGGCGCACTCACGCCGTCCGAATGGCTCAGTCTCATCTCTCTTTTCGTTGAAGAATGCTCCGTTCACCAGATGAAGAAGAAGCTCAACCTGTCCTACAACACGGTGTACAAGGCGCTCACCGCGATCCGCTTCGCCATTCTCGCCCACGCCATGGATGCACGGCAGCTCATCAGTCCGGCCACAGGTCTCGATTCATATCTCAAAGGCAACCGTCTCACAGGCGGCCCGCGGGAAATGCATATGGACACCATCCCGGTCTATGGAATTCTGCGCCGCGAGAACCTCGTCTTCATCGACCTCGTCCCCGGCTTTCAGGCCGAGACCCTGTTCCACTTTCACATGAACTTCCATCTCAAGCTCATCCGCACCGGAAACCTTGTCTACACCGACCGCTACAAGGACTATGACGCGCTCATGTTCTGCGGAAACGACTCACTTCCCTACGAGATAATCCGCCGATATGACGAGCCGCCCCACATCGACGCGGTAAACGACGAATTCTGGGCCTATGCCCAGACCCGCATCAAACGTTTCCGGGGCATTTCCTGCCAGCGGTTCCCGCTCTATCTCAAGGAACTTGAGTTCCGCTTCAACAACCGGGACAAGTCCATCAACGAAATCATCGCGGCCTATCTGTGCGCACTGGTTCCGGTGACGGAATAGTCTCAAGGCCCCCTTTTTGAATTTGAGGGGCTAACGAGGCTGCTGAATTTCAAGAAATAGATTCAGTGATCGCAGAGTTGCTCAGGCTTCATGCCGTGCACGGTAAAGGAGCCTTGGGTATCCGGTTGATCTGACTTAACCAGACCAAACGTTTCTACTCACGCGTTGGCAACGCATCAGACCGTACCCGAAAGAGAGACTATCTGCTTTTTGCAGAGGTCTGTTTTCTGTGCCCATGAACAAGCACACCGATGGCAAGGAACAATGCGCCTGCAGCAAAGACGGAAAGGACCTTCAACCAGGTCCAGGATGGAGGGTCTGCGATGAACCATCGGTCTGAGATATAACCGAGTTCACTCTTGGAAATGGAAGACAAACCGTTGTTGACCAGTTCAAGCAGCGCCTGATTCCCCTTGGGGACAGCCGCATGCAGTTCCTGTTCATAGAGATTCTTTACAATGCAAAAATCGCCAACCCTGCCGTGTTCCCCGACCGCACAGACAAAAACCGGGTAATCTGTTGCAATGGCCTTGATATCACCGCCAACAAGAGCATCGACAAGAACGCGGAATGAATCAAATTCCTTCAGGTGGATGTCCGGATAATTGGTCTTCAGATAATACTCGGCATACCCTCTGGCGACAACTCCCACCTTCATTGAGGACAGGGCAGTCTCGGTTTTCACGCCTGCATCGTTATTCACCAGAATCACGGCTTTGACCCGATGTATGGGCGCGGAATAATCCAGATATTCCTGTCTCTCATCATTCATTAGAAGTCCGGCAATGATATCGCATTCTCCCGTCCGGACAAGATCAAGACTCTCTCCGAATGTAGCCGGAACAAAAGTGACGGGAACCCCTGTCTTTTCCGACCATTTTTCCCAATAGTCGATAAAGAACCCCTTGGGTTCGCCATTGAGTCCCATAAAGGAGAAAGGAGCCAGATCACGGCCTATGGCGACTTTCACCCCGTTTTTCCGATAAGAGGCAGCCCCTTGTGCGCAGGACGTACGAAGCGAACCGAAAAGCATCCACCCTCCGGCAAAGGAAATAATCAGAAACGCTATATAAAATCTTCGCATAACTCCTCGCGCGGGAAGTATAACCAGACAAATAAAAAGTCCGCAATACCATTTTGCAAATCGTAACAATTTTCCCTTCCTGAACACTGCATTCATCGTAGACAACCGGGAAAACCGGGTGTATTCCGTGCCCATGCGCACAAAGAGAGATAGAATTCGTCACACCATACTGTTCGAGTTGCTCGGACTGCTTATCTGCACACCGCTGGCATCGTGGATTCTCGGCAAGGACATGCATAAAATCGGAGCCATGACCATCTTCATTTCCGCTACGGCCATGGTCTGCAATCTTCTGTACAATGTAGCCTTTGATTATGCCCTGAAAAAACTGGGACGCCCCGTACATCACCGGCCGCCCTGGCTGCGGGCCATACACGCGGTTCTCTTCGAATCCACACTCATTTTCTTCACCGTGCCCTTTGTGGCCTGGTGGCTGGACATGACCCTGTGGGCCGCTTTCATAGCAGACATCGGCTTCGCCTTATTCTATCTGGTGTACGCCTACATCTACAACTGGGCCTACGATTACGTCTTCCCCATGCCGGTGGACGACACGGCTCAGGCATAACAAAAGGAGCAGACATGCCCGGAGTTCACGATCTTATCCTTTTCGTCATTTCCGGTATCATTCTGAATCTCACGCCCGGTGCCGACGTGGCCTACATTGTCAGCCGCAGCGCATCACTTGGCTGGAAACGGGGAGTCGTGGCCGTACTGGGTGTCTGCACGGGCTGCCTTGTCCATGTCTTCTCCGCAGCCCTCGGCCTGTCAGCCATTCTCGCCACCTCCGCATCGGCTTTCACCGTGGTCAAACTCGCCGGAGCGGCCTATCTCGTCTACATCGGCGTGAACATGCTTTGGGATCGCAACGGCAAAAAAACAGCCAAAACCGAAACCGTCACAGTGTCCCGACGCAAGGTCTTTTCCCAAGGCTTCCTGACCAACGCCCTCAATCCGAAAGTCGCGCTGTTCTTCCTCGCATTTCTTCCGCAATTCGTGAGTTCGGACGCCCCGTCCAAACCAATGGCATTCCTTTTTCTCGGAGTGGTCTTCACCTTCAATGCCATCTTCGTGAATCTGCTCTGGGCATGGGCAGCCGCCAGAATTTCCAACCTGCTCAGCAATAATGGCCGGTTCGGAGCATGGGCCAAACGCGCTGGCGGCGCGGTATTCATGGCATTGGGCATCCGCCTCGCCATGGCTGACTCCGTATAAAATCTCCAGACAATCTAGCCTCATGAATGAACAAAAAAAGGGACACCGCATGCGGTGTCCCTTTTCGTGATTTCAAATATATGTGGGGGAAAGTGCGTATCCTAGCGAAGCCTTGTCTCATCCACTGCGCCGTGAAAAAGGTCGGGCGAAGTAGCCATGGCAGTCTGCCGAAGGCTCAAATCACCGCCACTCTTTGCCTTGAGAAAGGCCATGCGTCGCAATTCAAGTCGTTCAAACTGAAGCGACCGACGCCCCAGCAGCTGATCGATACGTTTCCGACGGGCCTCGACGGAAAGCGCAGTCTCGGCGGCTGCATTCGGTTCAATGGAGTTTGCAGCGACAACGGTTTCCTGCGGCACGTCAGCCTCGGCGGTCATGATCTCACCCTTCCTCTCGGGAGAATCATAGCCGGGTACGTGATCGGGCAGCATGAATGCTTCACCCGACAGGATGTTGTTGATCTTGTCCTCGATGACTTCACCGGGATCCTTGTCGTTGGCCGCGTAATGATACGTGAACTCACCCACGGTATATGCCGTGGATGCGTACTGCAAAGGCGCAACGCCAATCATCCCGCCCATGCTGAGAAGCGGTCCCACAACCGCACAGCCGGGCAGAAAGGCAAAACTGAATATCACCGCCAGTGATGTAAGTACCGTTTTCCTCAAAACGGCTTTCACGCATCCTATCATGGTCACCCCCACTTACTACTTTCGTTGACCATCCTCATCCCACTGAGCCGGATAACGCAGTGAGACTATACACTATTTCATTTCATCGGACAATGTTTTCAAAATATTTAGAGGGGTTGCAAAAAGGGCAACGCCAGACCCAAATATATGGGAATTATTTCAACACATTAAAGACAAGAACAATCGAGTGAAAAATATTCAGGAAAAGCACTTGGTTAAAAAAACACATCTTGAAATTATTGAAAATTTCATTTTTCGAGCTGCACGGTGTCCCTTTACCTGCACACGCCAAGAGGGTATTCAGCAGGTCGTATGACTGTCCCGCAAGACATATCGTCCCGCCCATCCGGGTTTGCCTCCATTCCTCTGGCAGTGGCATATATTGCCGTGCCCCTCGGAACGGCGATTACGCGATACATGGGCGGAGCTGAAGTCTCGGCCATGGGACCATGGCTGCTGCTGGCCGCAATCGGAACCCTGCTGGCACTGTACCGCCCCACACCCGGGGCAAAAAGAACAAGCGGTTTCGTTGTCAAAGCCATTACCTTTCTGCTGCTCGTGACCGGCTTTGTTTTCTATGCGTCCGACATCCTCGCCTCTCTCATCACTGCGATTCCCTATCTTTACGAGGCGACACCGCTCATCTTTCTGCTTTTCGCCGCATTGTGGTGCCTGACCTGCGGAATGCCGGACCGGGCTGATTTCCAACGTTACGGCGCAGTGCTCGGACTTGTCTGCATTATTGACACGCTGGCAGAAGCGGCGCTGTACCATGCCGTCCCCTCAATCAGGTGGTTCGGCAATGCCGACATTCTGGCCGGACTCCTGCTCATTTCCCTCTGCGCGGGGCTGCGGCCCGGAGAGAATCAGGGCGGCGTGGACGAGCCGGATCAGGGACACCGCGCATGGCGGGCGCTCGTCATGCTCGGCCTTCTCACCTGTCTGTCGAGAACGGCACTGTTCGCAGCCGCATGGGTCGTACTCTGTTTCGGGCGTGGCCGGATATCCCGACGGGTCTTGTATTCCCTCGCATGTGTCGCGGCCCTGACCCTTTCACTTTTCCTCCCGACGACCCCGTCTGATGCGACCCGGTACACTGACTACTGGCTCTGGGTCGAAGCGATTCGCCTGTTTACCGCGACCCCTTCGCTGCTGCTGACAGGATTCCCCGTCAACGCCCCGCTGCCGCTGGACTTCCCCATCGGCATGAGCGCCATATGGGAGGCGGCGACCGGCATGCCGTCCACAGCCGGGGCCTTCCTGTCTCAAGTGCCGTCCTTCTGGCTGCGGCTGATTCTGGCATGGGGCATAAGCGCCCCCATCGCCCTGCTGAGTGTGCTGTTCGTCCTGCTTGTCCGTCGGCTGACACGGCTGGGAGCAGGCCTGACTGCCGCGCTGTTCGCGCAGGGAATGACCACACCACTGCTGTACGACCCGGCCTTCGGTGCCATGATCGGGCTGGCCTTCGTACTCGCGCTCTCCGCTCCAAAGCGAAAAGCAACATTAAACATGCACCGCCGCCGGAAGCCGCCCCGAACACCGAAACGAATGAAGCAAATGCAGAATCTGCAACCGAAGAATGGAACCTGCGTCCGCTGTAGCGACTTGACCCGCTGCCGAATCCGGGTCACAAGCGGTTTCTCGAAACAACCCAGGAAACATCATGTCCATATTTCAGAAAACATCGTCCATTCTCGTCACCTGCCCCAAAGGGATGCCCGAATACCTTGAAGCCGAACTCAAAGAGCTCGGGTTCAAGGAGACCTTTCTTCTTGATGCGGGAGTACAGGTCAAAGGCACGCTGACCGACTGCATGCGCCTCAATCTCTGGGTGCGCACAGGGCATCGCGTGCTGTTCGAAATGAAACGTTTCGACGCCTTCGGCCCTGACCAGCTGTATGCCGCAGTCCACGCCCTTCCGTGGGAAGACTATATCGAACGGGACGGATATTTCCGGGTGGACGCCTCCATCCGCGACACCCAGGTCAACGACTCCCGGTTTGCTGCCCTGCGCGTCAAGGATGCTGTGGCCGACCGTTTTTCGGACAAGTTCGGCAGTCGTCCCGACTCCGGCCCGGAGACCCGCGGCAGTTGCCTGTTCCTGCACTGGCGGGGCCGCAACGCCACCATGTATCTGGACACCACCGGGGAACCGCTGCCCCGGCGCGGCTACCGCAAGCGCCCGCATTCCGCCCCCATGCAGGAAACGCTGGGTGCCGCATGCATCCTTGCTGCAGGCTGGCCGAAGATCGCCGAACAGGGCGGTCATTTCATCGTCCCCATGTGCGGCTCCGGCACCCTTGCCATCGAAGCCGCACTCATGGCCATGAACGGAGCCCCCGGCCTTCTGCGTGACAATTTCGCCTTCATGCACATTCCGGGATACGACCCCGCCGTTTGGGATGATCTCATCGACGCCGCAGAGGACGCCGAAAACCCGGACATTCCCGGCCGCATCATCGCCACCGACCATGACCCGGCAGCCATTGAAGCCGCCATCGACAACGCCCGCATTGCCGGAGTCGGCGACTTCATCGAATTCGACACCTGTGATTTCACGGAGACTGAAATTCCTGAAGGTCCGGGCATCGTCATGCTCAACCCGGAATACGGCGAACGCCTCGGGGAAGTCGAAGAACTGAAGGCCGTGTACAAGGGAATCGGAGATTTCTTCAAGCAACGCTGCGGCGGCAAGACCGGCTTCATCTTCACCGGCAACTCAAAACTCGCCAAGCGCGTCGGCCTGCGCACCAAAAGCCGTCGCATATTCTTCAACGCCAAGATTGAATGCAGGCTGCTCGAATACGAACTGTACGCGGGAACCAGAAAACAGAAGTAAAAAGGATAAAAGGGCCGGACGAGTCGTCTATTTCAGACCGATAATGCCGCGCTGTCCTATATTCTTTATGAATGCGGTCACGCTGAGTTCCGCCTCTCTCGGCTGCACTTCGTATTGGTCGGTAAAGGCTTCTGCGATATTGCGGACGGATCGTTCGCCATTGATGAGCCGCCACACGAACGTTCCCATCTCGTCCAGCTCCAATCGCTTTACCATGGGTTTTTTGTCCCACATGCCCACCTTTTCGGCGAGACGACCGAACCACGGCTTGATGGCCAACGGATAGGAAAGCTGCACCAGATCGCCGGGAACTGGCTTTTCCGTGACTTCCGAGTTCCGTACCGGCACCATTTCCAGTGCTTCGGCACGGGAAATGATTGGCTGCGGAGGTTTCTTCTTAAACAAGCTCATAGGATGCAACTATCTCGTTGAACTGTGCGTCATCCACCGGAATGACTCCGTCAGCGGTCACACACAGGATGGAATTCCCCACATCGGTTGTCCGCACCTTGCCGCGAGTATGCTTTTCACGGTGCAGCACCTTTCGCAGCAGAGAGGTCTTGTCCACACCGTTCCACGCAACGGAACCGGGACCGGCTGCCATGGGCGAAAACATTTTCGGCGCGGCATCAAGGGTCTCACCGGTCCAGTCCGACAGGTTTTTCTCCTTGAGCAACACACTGGCCGGAGCATATCTCTCAAAAACCAGATGCGTCCCCGGCCCCTTGCCAACAGGGACTTTCCCTGCATATTTTTCCGACTTGGGCCGCCAGAACCGAATGCAGTAATGCCCCGGCTTGAATGAAAACGTGTCGAGCAGGAACCGGGACGGCACACGGGCCGACAGGCCGAACATGGCCCACGGAATCGTCTTGCCGCCGGAATAATCACGCAGGGTGGGCAAAGCCGCCGACGCAACGGACTCATCGGCATCCACCGCAATAAAAAACTGAACGAGCGCGGCCATGCCTGTGGCAGGATTATGCAGGGCTGCACCGATACCGCGATGCTCTCCCTCGCCCCATATGAAACTCTGCATCCGAAGGCCGGACTCGGCCAGACGCTCCATGCCGCGTGCCCACTTTTCCGGTGTGGCATGCTCAGGTATAGCCTGAACAGCAACGCCCTTGTTACTTTTGGAAAGCCGCTTCAGGTGCTTCTCAAAAGAAAATGTGCCCTGCACAGTGCGCCATTTCAATTCGCAGACAGGCCGACCGTCGCACTCAAGAAGCAGGGAATCCCGCTCAAGGGCAGCGGGTTCCCAGTTATCAGGCGTTGTCAGCCCCAGTCCGTTCCAGATGAAATCCGACACGTTAGCGTGGGAGGAAGTCATCCAGATCCGCAATCTTGGAACTTTTTCCATTGCTCTGTTTCTTGCGGCTCGCCTTGTAGCACTCGTACTCACTGTCAAGCAGGGAAGACAGCGTCATCTTGATAGAGACACCGGGGCGCATGTCGTTGACCCGGCTCCACATGAGGATCAGGGAAACACGCTCATCACCCTGGGTGAAATCCCATTCCCATGCGATGATATTACGAAAGGAATCACCCTGATAGCTGTCCGCCTTGCCGAAAGCCGCTTCGTACTTCCTAAGCAGTTGATCGAACAGTTTCTGGCTACGGTCATGAAATTTGAGCTTGATGCGGACCAACTTCCCTTTTTCGTTGCAGTTTGCATAGGTCAGGCTGCCGCCGCGAATGCCCTGTATGACATTTTTTTTGAGGTGGGCCTCTTTGAGAAACGGTGCATCCGGCATGACCGATGCAGGCTGTCTTTCACAGCACTCGTCATAATTCGACATGTCCTGCCCCAGGGTCAGTCCTGCGAGAGTCATGGGGAACCCTTTTCCCGCATAGGCTGCGGAAGCGGAAATGAGAAGTGCTGTCAGTATGAATGCGAGAATTTTTTTCATGTTCGGATACCACCTTGTTTGAATAAAGACTTGTCCACCGCCACTGAGGTACACTATGGTTAAACGAGAATCGTGGCAATGGCAAAACCAGATCACATTTAATGGGAAAAGGTCAATGATACCTCAAAATACCACAGGTCGTGCCGCCTTCTACTATCTGCTCACGGTTCTGGCAGGAGCCGTCTACGGCGGTCAGGTCTGACCGCTCATGGTACAGCTCCCGGTCTGGGAGCTTGGATTCGTGATTTTCATCCCCATGGCGACTGCCTGTGCCCTGCGATGCCCACTGGAGAAAAAGCTGGTACTCCGGAAACCTCCCATCAAGCGTTCCCTTGCCCAGTTCCGTCTCGATCTCGCACTCTTTTTTACAGCGGGCATGGGCATGGCGCTCATCCTGCTCATCGGCTACCACTTTCCCCTGCTGCAAAGCGGCATGAAACTGGTGCTCGGCATCTTCACGGTGGGCATGTTCGCGTCCATAGACCTCGCCCTTGCACGGGAACGCCTCGTCATCCAGGCCGCCCTGTCAGGAGAAGCGACCTTTGCCCCGCCCCGGCAGCTTTCTCCGCTCACAAGAAAATTCTCACTCGTCGCCACGCTCATCCTCGTACTCATCACCGCCATCATCCTGCTCGTGCTCATTCGCGACATCCACTGGCTCGCTTCGCAGGACCTGACCATGGAGTCCATCGACCTGCTCGGCCGTTCAGTGCTGCTCGAAATTCTCTTTGTCATGGGTTTCCTTCTGCTCATGGTCATCAATCTGGTTTTCTCATATGCCCGCAACCTCCGCATCCTCTTTGACAACGAAACCGTGGTGCTTGAGAACGTCAGTCAGGGCGATCTCACGCGAAAGGTTCCGGTCATCACCAACGACGAACTCGGATTCATTGCCGGACATACCAACACCATGATTTCATCGCTCCGGGAAGGCGTGCGCATGCGCGAAGGTCTGCTCGTGGCCCAAGAGGTCCAGCAACATTTCCTGCCCGCCTCCGCACCTGTCGTTCCGGGGCTCGACATCGCCGGGACCGCCCGATTTTCCGATGAGACAGGCGGGGATTTCTATGACTTCGTCGATTGCGAACTGAATGAATGCGGCACCATCGGCATCGTGGTAGGTGACGTTTCCGGCCACGGCATCGGCGCGGCCCTGCTCATGGCGGCAGGCCGTTCACTCGTCCGCCAGAGCGCAACGCTGGGCGGTTCTCCGGCCCGAAACATAGCAACCGCAAACCGCAGCCTTGCCCGCGACATTGACGGAAGCGGCCGCTTCATCACACTCTTCTTCATGACCATCAACCCGCTAGGAGAGACCGCCACCTGGGTCAATGCAGGCCATCAGCCGCCACTGCTCTATGCCGACGACACATTCACGGAACTGCGCGGCAGCGACATACCGCTCGGCGTCGAGGAGACATGGGAATTTCACGAACAGCAGATGGCCCTGCCCGGTCCCGGCCAGATACTGCTCATCGGCACGGACGGCGCATGGGAAGCACACAATGCTCACGGAGAAATGTTCGGAGACCAACGTATCCGGTCCGTCATCCGCGACAACTGCGATCGCAATGCCGAGGAAATCCTGGAGGCAATCATCAACGCCGTACGGGAGTTCTGCGGGGAAACGGCGCAGGAAGACGACATAACCATGGTCGTCATCAAGGGAGTGGACGAATAAGACAATCAGCAATGATCCCCTGAAACAAAAAAAGGCCGGACATCTGTCCGGCCTTTTCATTGTCATATGTCTTACTACTACTTGGCTTCGATGACCTCAAGGCCGCCCATGTAGCGTTTGAGGGCTTCGGGCACGATGACGGAACCATCGGCCTGCTGGTAGTTTTCCAGCACGGCCACGAGGCAGCGGCCCACGGCAAGGCCGGAACCGTTGAGGGTGTGCAGGAACTGCTTCTTCTTGGAGTCCGTGGGCTTGAACTTGATGTTCGCACGGCGCGCCTGAAAGTCCTCGCAGTTGGAGCAGGAGGAGATTTCACGGTACTTGTCCTGACCGGGCAGCCAGACTTCGATGTCGTATGTCTTGGCCGCGCCGAATCCGATATCGCCGGTGCAGAGCTCGATGACGCGGTAGTGGATGTCGAGCAGTTGCAGAATCTTTTCCGCGGATGCCGTCATGTCTTCCAGCGCTTCGTAGGACTTGTCCGGATGCGCGAAGTTGACCATTTCCACCTTGTAGAACTGGTGCTGACGAATCAGCCCCTTGGTGTCCTTGCCGTAGGAACCGGCCTCGGAACGGAAGCACGGGGTCTGGGCGCAGAACTTGACCGGCAGCTGTTCCTCGTCGAGCACCTCGCCCGCGTACACGTTGGTGAGCGGGACTTCGGCGGTCGGAATGAGATAAAAATCACGGTCATCAGTCAGCTTGAACAGGTCTTCCTCGAATTTGGGAAGCTGGCCAGTGCCGGTCATGGTCTTTCTGTTGACGATGAACGGCGGAAGCACTTCGGTATACCCGTGCTTCTCGGTCTGGGTATCAAGCATGAGCTGGGCAAGGGCGCGTTCCAGTCGGGCGCACCAGCCGAAGCTGATGGAAAAACGGGAGCCGGCAAGCTTGGCAGCACATTCGAAATCAAGGCCGCCGAGTTCGGTACCGAGTTCCCAGTGTTCCTTGGGCTCGAAATCGAGTTCCGGCTTTTCACCCCAGTAGCGCAGCACCGGGTTGTCGTCCTCGGTCGCTCCCACGGGAACGGATGCGTGCGGAATGTTCGGAACGGACATCATCCATTCCTTCTGCGCAGCCTCCACTTCGGCAAGTTCCGCATCAAGCTCCTTGGTGCGGGCAGAGACCTCGCCCATCTTCTTGAGCAGGTCGGAAGCGTCCTCGCCCGCCTTCTTGCGCTTGGCGATCTCGGGACCGACGGAATTCTTCTCGGCCTTGAGCGCTTCGACCTCGCCGATCAGCGCCTTGCGGCGGGAATCCAGTTCGGCAAATTCAGTGACATCTATTTTCGAGCCGCGTTTTTCAAGGCTCTCCCGGACAACCTCCGGGTTCTTCTGCATCATTTTCAAATCAAGCATGATTCATACTCCTCGTTCAATTCGATCACCGTAGTACAGCAACTCGCAACAGATGAAAACCCCGGCAGAGTTGATAACGAAAGGGGATACCGCCTCCCGGCCATACCGAGTGCACGTATTTCCCCTGGATCAAGGCCGAAGGCTTCAAAAATCCCGACTCGCCTTCGGCGAATATGTTCACTAAAAAATTATTACTTATCCAGACCGTCGAGCGCCTGTGCAAACCGACCGATATCGCCCATGACCGCGGTCATGGCCTGCTCAAGTTCCTCGGGGACAGTGCCGGTTCCGAGCATTTCCTCAAGGATCTCGGGCGCGAGACCGTTCTTTTCGGCCAGCACACGAATCTTTTCACGCAGGGCATCGTCCATATCAGTCCTGCTCGACCATGAAGCCCTTGAAATTCGCACCGGACGAATGGGATGCCTCGGGTTCGGGCGTTGCAGCAAGCTGCATGCGCACGGCCTTGCCGACAAATGAAGCCGGACCTTCCGCCACAATACGCCATTCATTCTTTTTCGAAGACGTCCCCACGAGATCCAACACCTCGGCATCCCCGGTCGGACGGATACTCAGAATGGAAAATTTTCGCGTGGTCGTGCCCATGGCCGAATCCGCAGCAAAGACCATCATGGAAAACTGGTACCCCGTCTCAAGGTTCTCCCACTTGACCGGAGTGCGTGACGGCACGCTGTCCAGCGCATGCCCGATGCGGTGCACATCCGAAGCCGCGAGGTATTCGCCCACGTATTCAGGCCCTTGCGGCAGTTCGATGATTGCGTTGGGATTCCGCTTGCAGCCTGCGGCAAAAAGGACAAGTGCCACCGCCGCGAAAATGATTGCTGTTCTTTTCATGATTCACCCCTGAATGTGATGAACGCACCATAGTGAAGAAACGAAGCAGAGGCAATGATACGCATGAATACAAAAAGGCGCACCCGGAAGGAGTGCGCCTTTTGATATTCAAAAGAGGACCCGACTTATTCCGTGGGAACCTTGATCTTCACGATGGGCGAACCTGTGCCGTCCACGTTCAACTTGATGGCCTGCGCTGCGGCCACGGATTCGGGATCGGACTGGTTGGGGTGACACTTCGCGCAGAAGGTACCCATGTTGCCGCCCTCGCTGGTGGGCAGGATCAGATATTTGTAATTGGCATTGGACGGGTGCGGGTTGTGACAGCTGACACAGGTGAAAATGCCGTCCTTGAGCAGTTGACGCGGCACCTTGGTGTAGGTGGGCGTGACGCCCGTAGGGTGAGTGGTGTGCATATTGACGGGGAGGATGCCTTCCTCCTCGTTATGGCAACCGAGACAGAGCGCGTCGATGTCGGCGATCTTGGCGCGGGTACGGGTACGAGCCGGGTTGTCGGCGAAAAGAGGTTTCACACCCACTGCGTAATCGCCTTTGGCGTAGTGAGTGCTGTGACATTCCATACATTCCATATCGTGCGGTCCGGCGGCAAACGCAGTAGTGGCCATGAGCAGGATGACGATTCCAAAACTGAGCATCAACAGTCGCTTCATTGCAAACTCCCTCGTATGTGATTTTCCCCCAACAGGCGTCGCGATTATGCCCCCCACGCGAACCGCCTGATTTTTCAAACCAATAGCAGCCCTTATCCCCGCAGGCAAAAAATGTCAAAGCGGAGAATAAAAATCCGCGTTGATCTTATCGGCAAAAAAAACGAAATATTTAGGGAGGACTTGACTCAGGTCAATGTTATTGCCGGAAAGGACGCATAGTATGCAATCATGGTCACAGTACAGAGGCTGTGGCCAGACACACTCTACCGGTCGTCGACTTCCTGCCATTGGTCGACGGCGAACAACACCTCCTCCCTAGTTGAAAGCGCCCCTCGTCAGGGCGCTTTCTGCTTGATGACAACCGCAATCAGGCAGGCTGCCGAGAATGGTTCGAGGGCAAGGCGCAAGAAAAGAGCAAGGCCGACGCGTACTTCCTGTACGCGAGGATTTGCTCTTTTTGCAGCAACGCAGCAATCGGACCTTTATCGGCAGCCTGAAATATTCGCTGGATTGTTGGCTTGAAACCGCTTATTTCCTTAGTCTATGGCAAACGCAAAAATCACAGCAGACGCAGTCGCGGGGATGGCGAAGAAAGTCGGTCGCCCCATATTCGCAAAACAGACGAAACAGCTTGTCAGATATCTGGACCATCTCACCAAGTGGAACAGAAAAATGAATCTGGTCGGCAAATCCGACTGGAAGACGGTCTTTGAAACATTGATCGTGGATTCACTGTTTCTGGCGGACTTCATGGACGGTCTGGACGTGGCGGAAAACCCACTGTGTCTCGACTTCGGAGCCGGGGCAGGCCTTCCGGGCATCCCGCTCCGCACCATATGGCAGGACGGTGAATACTGGCTGGTGGAAGTGCGCGAAAAGCGTGTCCTGTTCATGCAGTCAGCGCTCGGACGTATGGACCTGCCGGGGGTCAACGTATTTCACGGTCGGGCCGAAGACGTTCTGGAGCATCTGTCCGACGAAGACCGTCAGGCCAAAGCGGATGTCATTCTCAGCCGCGCCTTCATGCCGTGGCTCAAACTGCTTGATCTCGTACAGCCCATGCTGCAACCGGGCGGCGTGGTCGTCATCCTTGCCAATGAGCAGCCGCCCACGGAGTCGGAACTGCCTGCCGGATGGACGCTCGGGGACGTCATGGAGTATCCCGTAAAAGGCGGAAAGCGGCATTTCTGGTCCCTGCGCTTGAAGCAATAGTATATATCATTAGAAGAAACTTTCACTTGACCTTATAGAATATTCAGGGCAAGGCAACGCGCATGAATGAAACGTTATGGATTTTGTTTGCGCTTGCCGACCTGTGCATGGTGCTTGTCGTGTACCGGTTGTTCGGGCGTGTCGGCCTGTTCGGCCTGATGGTGTTCAACCTGCTCCTGTGCAATATTCAGGTGCTCAAGACTGTTGAACTTTTCGGATTGACCACCACGCTGGGCAACGTGCTGTATGCCAGCGTCTTTCTCTCCACCGACCTTCTCAGTGAATTCTACGGCAAAAAAGAAGCGCGCAAAGGCGTGCTGCTCGGCTTTGTCACACTGGCGATGATGGTCGGCTATATGCAGATAGCACTTCTCTTCCAGCCCGCAGCAGATGATTTTGCCCAGCCGCACCTGAGCGCCCTGTTCGGATTCATGCCGCGCATCGCACTGGCAAGCATGGCCGCGTATCTCATTTCGCAGATGCATGACGTGTGGGCCTTCCACGCCATCAAGGAACGCACCGGCGGCCGGATGCTCTGGCTCAGAAACAATGCATCCACCATGATCAGCCAGCTGCTCGACTCATCCATTTTCTGCATCATCGCATTCTGGGGGCTGTTCCCCATGAACGTTTTCATGGAAATTCTGCTGTCCACCTACATCATCAAGGTTGCTGTCGCAGCCCTGGATACGCCGTTCATGTATCTCGCCAGACACCTTTTCCGGAAAGACGGCGTTGTTGCGGAACAGGCATAGGCCGGACAACCAGTGAAGAAACACTCTCGATTAATTCAGCTCAACACGGCCCCTGTCTCGACAGGGGTCTTTTCATACGGAGACCCGGCGTGTACAAAGGCAACAAACTGGACCAGAACCCTGAACCTCACACCGCAATGAACAGCAACGACAGCGAAATACTGCGCCAGCTTCTGCTTTCCCTCGGCAACGCCATCGATGCCAAGGACCGCGGCACGCGCCATCATTCCGGCGAAGTGGCCCGCGTGGCCGAAGCCATCGGCTGGGCCATGGGACTGTCGAACCACGATGTGCGCTGGCTGCACATGGCGGGACTCCTGCACGATGTCGGCAAAATAGGTATTCCGGATTCTGTCCTGACCAAACCCGGTCCGCTTGACGACAAGGAATGGAAACTCATCTTCAGCCACCCGGAAAAAGGTGATGCCATCGTCCGTCCTGTCGGGGAATTCAGCAAACCGGGCAGCGTTGCCGACATGGTTCTTCACCATCATGAACGGTTCGACGGCAGCGGGTACCCCAAAGGTCTCAAAGGCGATGAAATCCCGCTCGGCGCACGCATCATCAGCGTGGCCGACACACTCTCGACCATGATGCAGGACCGTCCGTACCGCAAGGGCCGGTCATTTGAAGAAGCCTCGAAAGAGGTCCTCCGCTGCTCGGGAACGGCATACGATCCGCAGGTCGTCGAAACCTTCATGGCAGTGCTGGACGACATCCGGCACATCATGGAAAACGGCGCGGAATAACCTTTCCATAGACGCAAAAAAAGGCGGGCCCTGCGGTCCGCCTTTTTTATTTCTATTGTACAGCCGTCTTCTTTCTCAGCAGCGGCTTTCCGATACCGTGTCTGGCGAGGACCGCCTTCATGTCCGCGGTGGAAGCGGGGGTGCCGTGATGCAGGACCTGTACCCGGTACCACATGCTGCCCTTGGCTTCACCGGACGAGATGTTCGTCCGAAGACCGGCATCCACCAGTTTGGCGCTCAGGGCCTCGGCCATGTCCGCCTTGCGGAATGACGCCACCTGATAGGTATAATCATAGACTGGCTCACCATCTTTGGCAGGCGTCGGCTTATAGACTTCCGGTTTCTCCTGAGCAGCAGGTTTAGGACTGGCAGCAGTCTTGGCCTTTTGGGCAACGACCTTTTTCACTTCAGCAACAGCCTGACCATCCTCCATCATCTTTTCGGGGGAAGCCTTGAGCCGTTCGGGATATTCCAGTTCCTCGGGCTTGAGGATTTCCGGCTTGACCGGTTCCTCCACGGCAACACCGTGTTCCCTGACAGGCATGATCTCGCCCAGCTGCGGCACGTCCGCCTCGGGGCGGTAACCACGCCCGATCAGGATGCCCATGACAAAAAAGAACGTCAGCGCAAGCACGCCTATGCCCACCGCGCTTATCATGCCCGGAAGACTCAGGGAAAAATCATAGGTCCTGCCCGATGCGTTGATCTTGGGAACCTTGACCTTGTACTTGCCGCTCTTTTTTTCAGCCATGGAATTGCCTTTGTTACATGGATTCGGGAGCGCCCACGCCGAGCAGTCCCAGTCCGTTTTTCACGACACCGGCCACGCAGTCGAGCAACATGAGCCGTGCGGCGGCAACATCGTCATCCGCCGAAAGGACATGGCAGTTGGTATAGTATCTGTGCAGGGTTGATGCAAGCTCCTGCAAATATGTGCTGATAACGTGCGGGCTCTGGGTCTTGGCAGCGCCTTCCACACAGTCAGGATACTGATCCAGCAGCTTGAGAATCTGCATATCGTATTCGGTATCCAACAGGGCCAGGGATTCCGGACCGACCTGTGCGGCCTTTTTGCCAGCCTCCGCCGCCTTCTTGTTCAGAGAACAGATGCGGGCGTGTGCGTACTGCACGTAGTACACGGGGTTGTCCATGGACTTCTGCTTGACCAGCTCCAGATCAAAATCAAGCCGGGAGTCGGACTTGCGGGACAGGAACATGAACCGGGCGGCATCCGCGCCGACTTCGTCCACCACGTCCTTGAGCGTCTCGAACTGTCCGGCACGCGTACTCATGGCTATGGGTGCGCCGTCGCGCAGCAGGTTGACCAGATTGACCAGAATGACATGCAGGCCGCCCTTCTTGCCGAGCGCCTCGCAGGCGGCCATCATGCGCGGGATGTACCCGTGATGATCGGCACCCCAGATGTCGACGACGATATCGAAACCGCGCTTGAACTTGTTGTCATGGTACGCGATGTCAGAGGCAAAATAGGTGGTGTCGCCGTTGGACTTGCGCAGCACACGGTCCTTGTCGTCACCCAGTTCGGTGGACTTGAACCAGTATGCGCCGTCGGCTTCGTATCCCATGCCGGACTTGGTCAGGTCGGCAAAGGTCTCGTCGACCTTGCCGTCCGTGACGAGGCTCTTCTCGGAGAACCAGACGTCATGGTGCACGCCGAAGGCCTCAAGGTCTTCCTTGATACCTTCGAGAATAACATCCTTGCCGTACACCTTGCAGATTTCCGTAGCCTCGGCCTCGTCCATCTCCATCAGGTCGGGGTGCTTTTTCAGCACGTCCGCGGCGATGTCGGCAATGTAATCGCCCTTGTAAAAATCCTCAGGCTCGGCCACGTCCTGACCGGAAGCCAGCTTGGCGCGGTACAGGATGGAACCGCCCAGAATGAGCATCTGGCGACCGGCATCGTTGATGTAGTATTCGGCCTCGACGTCATAGCCGGCCTTTTTCATGATGCGCGTCAGGGAATCACCCAGAGCCGCACCGCGGCCATGGCCGATATGCAGCGGGCCGGTGGGGTTGGCGGAAACGTATTCCACCTGAACCTTGGTGCCCTTGCCCATGTCGGACACGCCGTATGATTCGCCAGCCTCAATGATGGCGGGAACAGTCTCCTGCCAAAAAGACGGCGCAAATGTGAAATTCAGAAATCCCGGCCCTGCGATGTCGATCTTCTCGATCAGCGCGTCGCCTTCCAGCGCGGCCACTATATCCTCGGCGATGGCACGCGGAGCCTTCTTGGCCTGCTTGGCAAGCATCATGGCTACGTTCACCGACATGTCGCCGAATTTCTTATCTTTAGGCGGCTCGATTACGGCCTTTTCCGGCCATTCCCACCCGTTGTCCGCCAGCACTTTCTTGAGTGCTTCTTCCAAATGTATTTTCGCTCTCATGCGTTTCCTATCTCCTTAAACAAAGGTCGTGGGGGCCGCTGTAGCACGTTTACCCCCGCAATCCAAGCGCAGAAAACGCCGGTTCGCGGGCAGAACAGGAGAATCCACGGGAACAATCAGAGTTCGTCGGAACAGGCTGAAGCCGCCAATCAGCGACAGCCTTTCCTCTCTTCCAAGACAGTCTATTTTCCGTTCGACTTCTCTTCCGCAAGCGCCTTTTCAACACCTTCTTCACTGGTCATCGAGGCATAGGCATCCTTGAAGATGAGCTTGGTAGCCAATTCGTCGGCCTGTTCGCCCAGATCCATGAGGTGTTCGAGAAAATCAAGAATAAGCAGCTTGCGATCTTCTTCGCCATTGTCGAATTCGAATTTGCAGTCACCGCTTTCAAAATAGTGGGCCACGCGTTCCAGGTAAGCAACATCAAGCATATTTGTCTCCATCAGTCGTGATGATACGGCATGTTTTTGAGTATGGTTCCGGCCCGGTAGAGCTGTTCAAGCAGGAGCAGGCGCGCCAGTTCGTGCGGCAGCGTCATGTCGCTAAGGCGTATCTTGTGCCGCGCGGCCTTCTTGACCTCGTCCGACAGCCCGAACGGACCGCCGATGGCAAATACGGGACGCTGGTTCGGAGCGTCGGTCCACTTCTGAACCCGCTTGGCCAGCTCGCGGGACGTGAGCCGGTCTCCGTGTTCATCCAGAATGATGAGCACGTCACCCGGCTTGAGTTTGGCAAGGATGCCCTCACCTTCCTTCCTGTTCTTGTCAGCAGGCGGCAGTTTGCCGGGAGCGTCCTTGACCATGGCCTCATCGAGCTTGAAAAAACGCGACAGCTTTTTCCAATACAGGGCACAGCCGTCCTTTGAAAAGGACTCCTTCAATTTACCGACCCAGATAAATCCGATCTTGCTCATTACACGCTCAACAGTTCGGCCGACAGTTTTCCGTCCGCCAGTTCAATCCGAATGTATCCGCCGCCAGCCAGCATGCCGGGATTGATAACCGGGGTATTGCCGATCATGTCCACGGCGCGGGATTCATGAATATGCCCGGTCAGCACCACATCCGGCTGCACGCGCTCGATGAACGCCCGGACCACAGCACTGCCGACATGCTGTCCGGCTCCGATCACGTCCAGCTTCGAGTTGCGCGGCGGCTCGTGTATGGCAACGACCAGCCGCTCAAAGCCCTCGGCTGCGGCGTAGGTTTCGTCCAGCCACTTGCCGAGCGTTTCCTCCGGCACTTCGCCGGGAGTGCCGAACGGAGTGGGGGTGGACAGGCCGACGCCCATGAGGCCGACACCGGGAGCGAGCTCGCGCACCTTGAGATGGATATCCATATCCCGTTCGCAAAGGTAGCCTTGAACCGCGTCGGTGTCCATATTCCCCGGCTGAGCCAGAATACGCGGGTTGACCGCCTCCACCGCACGGATCACGGACTCCACGGATTCACGACTTCCCCGGTTGGTTATGTCCCCGGTGATTATCACCGCTTCGGCATCCGCCAGTTCCGGGATGGACTCCAGCATGACAGTGCTCTCGTGTATATCGCCAAAGGCAATCCAGTACATTGATGCATTCTCCATGTGAAAGCTGAGTGGTAAAAAACTGGCGGCACTTTACTGTCGGCAAAGGGGCTGCGTCAATACGGACGGCAAGCACTCACCCAAAACGACACCCCCGTTTATTGACCATCACGAAAATCAGTACAGTACAGTCGCTATGAAATATCCGACAAGCGTCGCCGTACCCACACCGATGAACCCCGGAACCATGAAACTGTGATTCAGAACATACTTTCCGATACGGGTCGTACCGGACCGGTCAAAACTGATGGCCGCAAGGTCGCTGGGATAGAATGGAAAGAAAAAATACGCGTAACAGGACGGCAGAACGCCGATAAGGACTTCCTTGTCAAGACCAAGCGAAAATCCAAGCGGCAGCATGACGGTCAAAACCGCGGCCTGACTCTTGAGGAATACGGAGACGATGAACATGGCAATGGCAAATGTCCAGGGATAGTGATCGACCATGCTGCTGACCATGGAGATGATGTATTCCTTGTGGTGGCCGATAATAGTGTCACTAAGCCATGCAATACCGAAAATCGTGATCACGGCAACCATGCCTGCTGTGAAAACACTGCTGTGAACGATGTCCTTGGGCTTCACTTTGGTGAAAAGGAGAATGAAGGCACCAACGGACAGCATCAGAAACTGGATCGCTACCGACATGCCTACACCTGCAGGCAAAACCCGCTTGGAGGTGAGAGCGACCATGATGACGCAAAGAATGCCGAGCAGAAAGATGAACAGACCACGACGTCCGCCGGGGCCGACTTCCGTATCCTTGTTTTCGGCTGAGGCCCCAGCCGCTTCCTGCGCGAATTCAGGGTCCTTCATTCTCTCAAGATAGGCAGCGTCCTTGTCCAGATCCTTGCCGCGCCTGAGTGACCACGTGGCAGCCGCGAGCATGCCGATGAACGTTGCCGGGATGGTCACCACGAGCACGTTAATCAGGCTGATATCGAGATTGTTATCAGTGGCTGTGGCAAGGACCACGGCGGCAGCTGCGGCAATCGGACTGGCCGTGATGCCCATCTGGGAAGCCACGGTCGAGATAGCCAAAGGCCGCTCCGGGCGAATGCCCTGGTTATATGCGACATCGTAAATGACCGGGAGCAGCGGATAGACCGAATGACCGGTGCCGACCAGTACGGTCAGTGTGTACGTACATATGGGACCGAGGAACACGATGAATTCAGGATGCTTTCGCAGGAGTTTTTCAGCGAATTGTACAAGGAGATCCAACCCGCCCGTGGCTTCCAGCGTCGCCGAAGCAACGACCACTGCGAGAATGATAAGCATGACGCTGACGGGTGGTGCGCCGGGGGCAATGCCGAACACGAAAGACAAAATGGCGACGCCAAGCCCTCCGAGCAAACCAAAGGCGACGCCGCCAAAGCGGATACCGATGAAGATAACGGCCAGAAGCAGCAGCAGATGAATCCAGAACATTCCAATCTCCTCGTGAGGTGCCGTGTTGCAAGTGAGTATTTTCCCTCTAAAAAAATAAGCCGCCCGAGCTTACGCTTCGGACGGCTTATTTATCAATTCTTTTTTATACTTTAGCAGTTAACCGCATTTGGTATACGCACAGGACTTGCAGATGTGACACCCTTCCTCAAAGACAAGAGGCTGTCCGCAGTCCGGGCACAGTTCCCTGCTGAGAGAAGCCGTTTCAACATCCACGTGATCTCCCTGAAGGTAGCGGGATTCAAACACATAGGCGATAGCGTCCGGAATGGATTTGACCAGTTTCTTTTTCATGAACTTGGGATTTTCGCCGCCGATCCCCTTGAGCTGCTTCACGATTTCCCGGACCTCGACCCCGGAACGCAGGGCAAGGGAAACAAGACGCCCTATGGCCTCGGCCTTTGCCGTGATGGACCCGCCGGACTTGCCGATGGTGGCAAAGACTTCAAACGGTTTGCCGTTCATCTCGTTGACCGTCAGGAACAGCTCGCCCAGACCCGTGGAAATCTTCTGGGTGAATCCGTAAATGACATCCGGGCGGTCCTTGACGACCGAGGAATCCGCCTGCTCATCCTTTTTCTTGTCGCTGTCCCCGGTACACAGAACCTGCGACGTCTTGCTGCCATCGCGGTACACGGTGACGCCCTTGCAGCCGTATTCGTAGGCCTTCCAGTAGATATCCCAGATATCCTCTTTGGTGGCCTCGCTGGGCAGGTTCACGGTCTTTGACACCGCGTTGTCAGTGTACTTCTGGAAAGCGGCCTGCATCTTGAGATGCCAGATAGGCTCGATATCCATGGAAGTGACATAAATACTCCGGATGTCCTCGGGCAGGGTCTCCATCTTGCGAATGGAGCCCACTTTGGCAATCTCCTCCATGAGATTGGCGGAATAGGCATTCGCATCCTTGAGCGCGGTCTCGAAAAATGGGTTCGTCTCCACGAGTTTGTCGTCGTCCATGACGTTACGTACGAAACTCAGGGCAAAGAGCGGCTCCACGCCGGACGAACAGCCCGCAATGATGGACAGCGTTCCGGTGGGTGCGATGGTCGTGGTTGTGGCGTTGCGATAGGGTCCGAGATTGGCCTCACCAAAAATGGACTCCGCATACGTGGGGAATTCACCACGCTCGGCAGCCAACAGTTTGGACGCACTCCGGGCCTCGTCATGAACAAATTTCATGACACGCTCGGCCAGATCCACGGCAGACTGGGAGTTGTAGGGAATTTTCAGTTGATACAGCAGGTCGGCCCAGCCCATGATGCCCAACCCGATCTTGCGGTTCTTCTCGACCGTCTCGGTGATCTGCGGAAGCGGATAGATGGACGCATCGATGACGTTGTCAAGAAAACGGGCCGACAGATGCACGATACGCTTGAGTTCCTCCCAGTCGATTTCGGAATCATGACCGTTTTTGCCCTTGGCAAAGCACTTGCCGAGGTTGATGGAACCGAGGTTGCACGCCTCATACGGCAGCAGCGGCTGTTCGCCACAGGGATTGGTGGATTCGATTTCACCGAGACTCGGGGTGGGGTTGTCCCGATTGATGCGATCAAGAAAGACGATACCGGGATCGCCGGATTCCCACGCCTTGTTCACGAGGATGTTGAAAACGTCGCGGGCGTTGAGTTCCCCGACCTTCTCGCCGGAGTTGGGAGCGACAAGGTCGAAATTCTCCTTCTTTTCCACTGCACGCATGAATTTTTCGGTCAGGGCGATGGAGAGATTGAAATTGTTCAGTTCGCCGTCGCGCTCCTTGGCCTTGATGAAATCCATGATGTCGGGATGATCCACACGCAGGATGCCCATGTTGGCCCCGCGCCGGGTACCGCCCTGCTTGATCTGCTCGGTGGCGCAGTTGAAAATCCGCAGGAAAGACAACGGCCCGGATGCTACGCCGCCTGTGGAACCGACAACGGACTCCTTGGCGCGCAACCGGGAAAAGGAAAATCCCGTACCGCCGCCAGACTTGTGGATCATGGCCGCATGCTTCACCGCGTCGAAGATGCCTTCGATGGTATCCTCGACTGGCAGCACGAAACAGGCGGCAAGCTGTCCGAGACCGGTTCCCGCATTCATGAGCGTGGGAGAATTGGGCAGAAACCGGTATGAGGTCATGAGGTCGTAAAATTCACGCGCCAGAACCGCTGGCTTGCAACTGGAATTTTCATATTTGCCCTCTTCCTCGGCAATGGCCGAAGCCACCCTCCAGAAGAGCTCCTTGGGGGTTTCATACACAACCCCGTCAGCGTCCTTTCGCTGATACCTCCGCTCAAGAACTATCTTGGCGTTTTCGTTGATGATCGGCTCGGGAAGACGGGCAGGCATTTTAAGTTTGGGCATAAACAGACCTCATATAACCAATTGGAATAAAACGATTTTGTCCAACAGCACACTGCAAGGAAATGTTGGCGCTAGAGAATGTCTAGACTACAGAAGCGGGTGCTAAAAAGCCAGCCAAAATTATATTTTTGCGACAAAAACGGCAGGAACCCGCGTGGCTGCTGGCTTCACGCCATATCGCCAACTAGGAATCAGTCTCGGATTTTCCAGGCAATGAAACCAGAAGAGTCGTGCCTTCGCCTTCGGATGAGGAAAAATGAATTTTCCCGCCAAGGGTCAGCGTAATAAGACGGGCGGTGTACGTCCCCAATCCGGTGCCTTGATCCTTGCCGGATGTAACGTACTTGTCAAAAAAATTTTTCCTGATGGAATCGGGGACGACCCCTTCATTATGGACGGTAATGACATGCTCGTCGGCAGTACTCATGTTCACCGTCACCATGCCACCTTCGGGCGAGGCCTCGGCTGCGTTCTTGATAAGATTGGCCAGCAGGGCATAACAGAGCATGCCTTCGGACTGGATCATGAAGACACTCTCGGCCTCAATCGGCTCACCTTCCACGTTAACGCCCACGTCAATCTTCCTGAAACGCAGAAGGGGCGAGATGTCCTTGATAACCGAATCCATGATCGAAAGCAGATCCAGCGTCTCCGGCCGCATCTTGTAGGTCCCGGCCTCCATCTTGAACAGTGCGCGCGACATGTCGATGATATTGAGCATCCGGCGACTGGCCTTCATCACGCTTTCCAGAAGCTCCTGCTGATCGTCCGTGAGATTGTCGGCCTTGTCGAAAATCTTGAACAAAGTCTGAACGGCAATGGTCGGCGACCGCAGATCGTGACGCACCATGCGCTCCACATCCTCACGCAGGCTCTCCACCCGTTTGCGTTCCGAAATATCCGAAAAGAAACCGATAGCCAGTTCCGTTCCCTTGAACATGAGATAGTAGGCAGTGACCTCGACAGGTATCACCATGCCATCCCGCCTGCGGACAGTCTGCTCGAAAATGAGCATCTGGTTGTACTTGAGCCGCTCCCAAAATTTCGGCCACCGTTCCCTTGATATGCCGGGAACCACCTCGGGGACAATCTTCCGCCGGAGTTCTCCCCTGGTGAATCCGAGCATGTTCGAGGCCGCACGATTGGCATAGACGATATGCCCGGACGGACGCACGCGGAAAACACCCACCGCGGCGTTGTCAATGGCGAACTGAGTCAGACGCAACTCTTCCTGTGCGCGAATCCGTTTTGTTATGTCCGCACCAAAGGAAATGGAGACAAGCTCCTTGTTTTCATCACTTACGGAAGAATTTCTCCAAAGAATGTGACGCATTTCGCCATCCTTCGTGAGGATGGGACTCTCAAATGTCTCAGGAGCGTCTTCACTCCCTTCACTCTGTAGCCGATTAAATTCTTCCCACACGTAGGGAAAGCGTTCCTTGGGGACGATCAACTCAAACCAGTTCTGGCCAATAATCTCCTCACGTGAATAGCCGGAGATTATCTCCCCCGCCCTGTTGAACAACCGCACATTCCCTGAATAATCGAGCCCGACAATGATGATATCGGCGGACTCAATGACCAGCGTGTTGGTTTCATTGGCACGACGAAGTTCCTTCTCGGCTTTTTCCCTGAGCCGAATCTCGCTGGCCAGCCGCCTGTTCCAAAAGGAAACCAGCCCGATAAGGGTCACAGCCACGAACAGGATGGTGAAGGTTATTCTCCAGAAATACGGGCGCTCCACCCACCTCTCATCCCTGAACACGGTCCAATGGTCGAGAATGGCCCTGCGCTCCTGATCGGTCATGGATGACAATGCACGGTCGATCATCCGTTTGAGTACCGGCCAATCCTTACGGACTCCAACGGACAAACGGCATGAATACTCGGTAAAAGCAGCAATACGGATATCAGGAAACTTCCCCGTTCTGGCAAGATAGGAAATAACGGCTTCTGACACGACATAGGCGTCTGCCCTGCCGGACCGGACAGCCTGGAGTCCCATCTTTGCTCCACCAACAGGCAGCACCTTGATTTCAGGATAATCACCGGGAATACGGGAATGAGCAACGTGCCCCGGCTCCATGGCCACTATTTTCCCTCCAAGATCGTCAAGGCCCGCAATAAACGGGTAATCCGTGCGTGTCACCACGACAATGGGCAGGGAAAGATAGGTTTTGGACATGAGCATGTCCCCTGCACGATCAGGGCAGTGGACAACAGCAGCTACAACGTCAACTTCACCCGCCTTGACCAGTTCCCAAAGGGCAGTAAAGCTGGAAGCCTGCAACGGGCGCGGCTTCACTCCGAGCTTGCCGAAAATGACATCCAGATAATCAACGATTATTCCCTGAAACTGACCGTCTTCGCCGCGAAACAGGATAGGTGGCGTATCGACCCACAACCCGACACGCACGTCTTCATGTGCATCGAGCCACGCCCGTTCCGTGCCGCTTATTGAAAAAGGAGCCACGCTTGATGCCAGCTGTCCGGTCTGTGCGACGGCAGGAGAAAAGGCCAGCACAGTGAGCAGAAACACTGTCGTGACTATCCCCCATTTCCAACGGAAAAACAGCATGCGGTCTCCAGGTTGCGGCCTTCACATCTCTGCCCATGCAGCGAACCCACGGACTCTCTACATACCTCATTTTGAAAGCCGGGACAAACAACGGCGCAAGATAATAAAAGCCTGAAAACGCAACGCCCCCTTTCCCGCATGCAGGATGAACGAACACGCCTCCGGAAACAAACGTTTCCGGAGGCGTGTCATTCCTGCGACCGGCAGGGGAACCCCGATGCCGGACTGCTGCCTTGTAAATCACTTTTCAAGCACGTAGAACTCGTACCCATACGTGCCCGGATACGCATGGTACAATTCGTTTTCCCTGCGGGAGATGTCAATGATCGCCCGGGCGTCAGGATCATCCCCCAAGGCTTCCTCAACGTCATCCAGCCTATGCTCCAAATCACGGTAAAAATCATCCCACGACACAGTATCAAGCGTGAAATGATCGAGCACCCGGTAACCCGCCGCCTCGGCAGCCGCCACGGTATCTTCGGGGAACCGCATCTCAGGATATCCTTCGGCCCAAAACTCCCTGACTTCATCAGGAACGTCGCGGGCCAGCCAGACAGCGTCACTGAACACAAGATATCCTCCCGGCTTCAGAAACTGCTTCCAATACCCCAACGCCTTGTCCACGCCCATGATATAGGCTGCTCCCTCACACCAGAGCAGATCAAATGATTCCGGCTCGAAATCAAGGGCTGCCATATCCTTCTTCCCGACGGTCACCCTGTCGCCGACCCCCGCCTCCTTCGCCCGCTTCACGAGCTGGTCCAGATATGGCTGATACACGTCAGTAGCGATGACAGTGCCGTTTGCAAGTTGCGCCAGGTTCATCGTGGCTCCGCCGGACCCACAGCCTAGCTCCAGTATGGAAGCCCTGTCCGGCAGGTTCCCGCACAAATCAAATGCCCGCTTTGCGGCCTTGTAATTTCCCGGACCCTCGCGGTCCAACCCTTCGTAAATCTTGAAAAACATCTTCATGAATCTACCAGAATCCCTGTTTATGTTGAATATCTCGTGCGGTGCCGCCGCCATGGCCCGTATGACCGAAATCTCCTTTTCCGGCATGTGCAGACTGCGCAGAAACCGCTCATGGCTTTCCGGCGCACTCCGCTCAAAACCAATATGCCAGCGTCGCATATCGTTCGCACTGAATCCTGCATCCGACAGAAGCGCTCCCCATGTCCCCATGTTCATTCCGTCATGACAGGCAAAAACATCCTTACGTCCGAGCAGCCTCACCACGAGAACCTGCTGTTCCCTGAGCGCATCCATCTCTCCATTCAGCTCCACAAGCCTCCGTTCAAGCGCTTCGGCCACCCCGACTTCAGCAGGGTCATCAAGAATCCGACTGATATCTTCGAGCGCCATTCCCGCACGGCGATATTCGCAAATCCGCGCAAGTCGCTGATCATCCGCATCGGAATATCGACGATATTCTCCCTTGCTGTGACCGGACGGGGAAAGCAGCCCGATCCGATCATAATACAGCAGTGCGGAACGTGACAGACCGTGCCGTCGGGCCAACACCCCTACCGTATACATAAATCCCCTCCCGGAACGTTCAATAAGCATCCTTCCTTTTCCCGAATCCCGCACATTCTCCATACATCCTCTTTTGCACTATGAACCCATGGACAGGTCAACAGACTTCCAACATCTTTTTCCCAACCAAGTAAAAATGGATTCCCCCATACCCCACCGCGTAAAACAAATTTACCTCCCGAAAAAATTGGGCTATGCGGGCAGACAGCGGACCACTCCAACCATAAACCTTTCGAGAGAGAACCGATGCGAATTTCCGAACGACTGGCACAGATCAAACCGTCTGCGACCCTGGCCGTCAATGCCAAGGCACAGGAACTCCGCGCCCAGGGGCGTGAAATCATCAGTCTGGCAGTAGGTCAGCCTGATTTCGGCACCCCGCAGCACGTCTGCGACGCAGCCAAGGCTGCCATGGACGACGGGTTCACCCGTTACACGCCGGTCCCCGGCATTCCCGAGCTGCGTGATGCCGTCGCAAACTACTACACCAAATTTTACGGGGCAAAGACCTGCGGCGACAACGCCATTATCAGCAATGGCGGCAAACAGGTTCTCTACAACCTGCTCATGGCCCTGATCAATCCGGGAGAAGAAGTGCTCATCCCGGCTCCGTACTGGGTCAGCTATCCCGCCATGGTCCAATTCGCCGAAGGCGTATCCGTCTTTGTGCCCACCACGGCAGAAGAGGATTATCTCGTCACTCTGGAAGGGCTTGAGGCCGTCCGCACGGACAAGACCCGCGTCCTCATCCTGAACTCCCCATCCAACCCGACCGGATGCTGCTATACTCAGGCACAGCTTGAAGCCATTGCCCAGTGGGCACGGAACAACGACATCTTCATCATCTCTGACGAGGTATATGACCGCCTCGTATACGCTCCTGCAGAACCCGCTTCCCTTGCGAAGGTATGGGAAACCCATCCCGAAACCATCGCCATCGTGGGCGCACTCTCCAAGTCGTTCTGCATGACAGGATGGCGCGTGGGATACGCTCTGGCACACGAAGAGCTGGTCAAGGCCATGTCCAAGATTCAGGGCCAGTCCACATCCAACATCAATTCCATCACCCAAAAGGCCGCATTGGCCGCGCTGAACGGGTCATGGGACATCGTTGACGAAATGAAGGAATCCTTTGTCCGTCGCCGCGATCTCGCCTACGAAATCATCACCGGTTGGGGCGCGGAATGTCCCAAACCGGACGGAGCATTCTACCTTTTCCCGGTACTCGACAAATTCTACACGGAAGACGCCCCCGACTCCGCAGCCATGTGCACAAAGATTCTCGAAGAAGTCGGCGTCGCACTGGTTCCGGGCTCGGCCTTCGGCGATGACAAATGCATCCGTTTTTCCTACGCCGTGGACGACGAAACTCTCAAGGATGCCCTTAGCAAGGTCGGCTCGGTACTACTCGGGAAATAATCGACATTCAGACCACAATACTTACGGGCCTGCCGCACATCGCGGCAGGCCCGTTTTTTACATATACCGCCATGCTCCACTTCGCCTGATAAATTCTCCCTTGCCTGCCAGCCTGTTTACGGCGATACTGCATAAGCAATGAACGTCTTCCCCGGAGATAATACATGCGGATAACCTTCGCAGGCGTTGGCGAAGCTTTTGACGATAAACTTGCCAACACCAGCATCCTTGCCGAATCCGACTCCACTTCAATCCTGCTCGATTGCGGATTTACTGCCGCTTCTGCTTTCTGGAGTGCGGCACGGAATCCACTTGGGCTGGATGCACTGTATATATCCCACTTTCACGGAGACCATTATTTCGGCATCCCGGCACTCCTCGTCCGGTCAGTGGAAGAACAACGCACCAAGCCGTTAACGATTCTCGGGCAACCCGGTGTGGAAAGTCGAATAAGAAAGCTCATGGAAATGGCCTATTCCAATGTCATGACAAAAGCGAAATTCGATCTGTATTTTCTGGAATGCACTCCCGGCGAAGAAGTTCATTTCGGTGATTTCAAGCTGGGGTTCGCAATGGGAGACCATTCCATGCCATCTCTCGCGATTCGTCTGAACAGCACGAAACACTCCGTATTCTATTCCGGTGACGGCAGGCCTACGGACGCCACACGCCAGCTCGCCGCCGGATGCGGTCTGATAATTCATGAATCCTTTTCACTGAAAAAAACCGTTCCCGGACACGGGACCGTTGATTCATCCATTGAATTTGCCAAAACCGCCGGAGCGCACACTCTGGCAATGGTCCATGTCACGCGCACCGTTCGGCACGGACAGGGACCAGAAATACTGGCAAAAGCCCAAAATATTGATGGCTTGAATGTTTTATTACCGGCCCCCGGCGATTTTCTGGACCTGTAACCGCGTCGTGTAATTTACCAGTGGTTATTCTAATAGCATTTTCCCTGCATCCGAAATATAACTCCCGAACAGGGAACAACAGTACTGCAAACCATACCGTGCGACAGCAACACCGCATGATCGTTCCAGAGGATATCAATGGCGGACAAAAAATACGATTCCATAGTTTACGACTACTTTGAAAAGCGACACGGAACCGTGGTTCTCATCAGCGAGGATGCCATCTTCAAAAAGATGCTCGCGAGCACCATTCATAAAATCACAGGCACCCGGCGCGACAATCTCAACACCTATGAGAATGTCCAGACCGGCCTGAAAAAAATTCAGGAAAACACCAAAAACAAAACCGAATCCGTCGTCTTCATTGAACGACACATCGCAGGCCGCCCCAGCACCGACACCATCATCACCATGAAGCGGCTCCTTCCCGACTTGCGCATCATTGTGCTCGTGGGCGAAACCAAACGCGAAAATATCGCTTATTTCTATGAGATCGGGGTTAACAACGTCATTTCCAAGCCCGCATCCATGAACAATATCATCGAAAAGATGGCATTCACCATCAAGCCTCAGGGCAAGCTGAGTGAATACATGGGACTGGGCAAACGCTTCCTTGCCGCCGGCAAACTCAAGGAAGCCCTTGATGTCAGCACCAAGATTCTCAAAATCAAACCGGACAGCCCTGCCGGACTCATGCTGCGTGGAGACGTCTTTCTCGAAGCAGGCAAACGCGATGACGCCATCAAAAGCTATCTGCTGGCGCACGAAAGCTCGCGCCTCTACCTTGAACCGCTCAAGAAGCTCGCCAACGCCTACAAGGATGTCAATCAGGAAGAATACCTGAAATATCTCAAAAAGCTTGATCGCCTCAGCCCGCTTAACACGGACCGCAAAACAAACATCGGCAAGGTGTATGTAGACCGCAAGGAGATGGGGCGCGCAGAAAAATACTTTGATCTGGCTCTGGAATCAGCGAAGCAGGAAGCCATGAGCATGGTCAGTTCCGTGGCTGAACGGATTTCCGATGCCGTGGGGCAGGCTTCCCCCAGCATGTCGGAAAAATACCTTGCCAAAGTTATCGAGAGCAAAGGCAACAACCTGACAAAAGAAGACCTTACCCTGTTCAACAAACTGGGCATAGCTCTCCGCGGTCAGGGAAAATGGCGCGAAGCCATCGACAACTACACCCGCGCCCTTGACATCTCGCCTGACGACGAAGGCCTCCATTACAACATGGGTATGGCCTACTACGACGGCAAGGAACTGAAAATGGCCGCCAAGAGCTTTGACATCGCGCTGGAAAAGAATCCTGAATTCTACAAACACAGCGAAGGCGCATCCATGAACATGGGTGGTATTTATATGGAAGCGAAAAGGTTCGACAAGGCACGCATTTTCTTCACCAACGCGCTCACATTGAATCCACGAAATACAACAGCAAAACGCAAGCTCGACGCCATTGAAAAGGCGACAGCCTAGCCATTCAACGTCTTCCCGACGACAATCAAGCCCCCTCTGCCTTCCGGTGGAGGGGGTGTTTTTTTACCCCGCCTTGACCCCCTTCGCACAATTCACGTAAAGTGGAAAATAGTAAGGACCGTTCTTTTGGCGACATGTCACAAACTGAGGTAACCATGCCGGGACAACAGTACGACTCCATTGTACGCAACTTCCTAGAGGAAGAAGGGGGCGTCATCGTCTACCTGTCTGACGACTCGGTGTTTATCCGTGCCCTGCGGAATATCGTCTCCCGCGTCATCGGCCTCAAGGGCGAACTCCTTTTCCCCTTCTCTCAGCCAGAACAGGCCATGGTCAAATGCCTTGAACTCCGCGACAACAATATTCCCTGCATCCTCTTTGTTGAACGCATGCTCGGAGAACGTCCGACCACGGATTTCATTATTCGCCTGAGCCGCGAATTTCCGGGCATTCGCATGATCGTCCTGACATGGAAAGCCACACTCGAAACCGTGGCCTATTTCTTTGAACTCGGGGTCAGCCGGGTACTGGTCAAACCGGCATCCGCCAACAAGGTGATCGAAGAACTCGCAGCCACCATCAACCCGCCGTCCGAACTCAAACGACAGATGGATCGTTGCGCGGAATTTCTGGCAGACAACAACTTTGACGAAGCCCTGGAAGTCACAGACCGCATCCTCATACTCAAACCGGACAGTGCCCGCGGCCTCGCCATGCGGGGGGATGCTCTCATGGGAATAGGCGAAACTGACAAGGCCATGCAGGCCTACATGGCCGCCCACGAAAGCAAACCCATTTTCATGGCCCCGCTCATCAAGCTGGCTACGGCCTTCAAGAACATGGACCATGACCGGGCGCTCGGCTACATGAAACAGCTCGATGAAATCAGCCCGCTTAACCCTGAACGAAAAATAGACATTGCCGAAGAACACCTGCGCCGCAATGAGCAGGCAGAAGCTGAAGCGTATCTCGACAAAAGCATGGAGGTCGCCGAGGCCGAGCAACTCAGCATGGTCGGCGACCTTACCGAACGCATTGCCGATGCCGTTGCGCCGGTGGCTCCCAATCTCGCTATCAAATACCTCAACCGCGCCATTGATTCCAAGCGGGTCCTCAGCCGTGATGACCTCATCCATTTCAATCGGCTCGGCATCATTCTGCGCGGCGAAGGACAATGGCAGGAAGCGGTCAACGTCTATATGAAAGCACTGGAAATAGCCCCTGACGACCCTATCATCCATTACAACATGGGGCTGGCTTATTGGGAAGGCAATGAACGCATGACCGCCATGGAATCCTTTGAAAAAGCGCTCTCGCTTGACCCTGGTTTTTATACCGGAAGTATCGGAGCCGCCCTCAATATCGGTTCTCTCTATCTTGATATGCGCCAATACGAAGACGCCGAACCCTATTTTGAACACGTCCTTGAACTCGACCCGGAAAATCACACGGCCCAAAAACGGCTCAATGATGCCCGAGATCGAATTCCGCCTTCCCACACACCCAAATCGCAGTCCCGATCCTCCGAAACCGCCTATGATGTCGATTCTGCGAGCTTCTCCGTGGACGAACCAACTCCGCAAAAGAAAAGAGAAAAGCACTCTTCCGGCACCGTTTTCAACGTTGATGAAATGAGCGGCAAACCGCAGGCCGGGAAAAGCAGACAACCGACCGGCACAACCTTCAATGTGGACGAACTCTCAGGTTCCACCGCGCCTCCGCCAACAGAAAAAGGCCGCCCCGCTTCAACTGCCGGGATCAATGTTGACGAGCTGGGAGAGACAGCTGCGTCCGGCAGTCGACGGACCAAAAAACGGGGTAAAGTCACGAAACTTGACTTTTAGGACACCGCCAACCATAGGGCTGGCAAAGACCATTTCCACTGAATTTACCTCACACACGGCACCCTGTTTTATTGAGACGTAAATGATATTGGTACATATCTTACGATACATATATTCATATGCATCATGTTTGAATACTCAATGACTCACTGGACTACGTTTTTGGCCGCCGCTCTGTTGCTCAACATCTCTCCCGGACCAGACATGGCTTTCATACTCAGCCATACGGTCAAGGGCGGAAAGAAAGCCGGGACCGCAGCCATGCTCGGCATCTGGACCGGTGCATGCGGGCAGGTTCTCCTTGCCGCTTTGGGGCTGACCGCCATTATAGCCACCTCAGCCACAGTATTTACCGCAATCAAATGGGGCGGGGTGATCTATCTGGGATGGCTCGGCATTCAGGCCCTGCGCTCAAACGGCGATTCCATGTTGATAACAGAGGAAGGGAAACCGCAGGCCATGGCCTCGATCTTTCGTCAGGGCGCTATCGTACACTTGCTCAATCCCAAGGTGGCGACCTTCTTCCTCGCCTTTCTGCCCCAGTTTGTCGTTCCGGGAAGCGGACCGGCATGGGCGCAATTCATGTTGCATGGATTCCTGATTATTTTTGTGGCTGCCTTTGTGGAACCTCCACTGATCCTTGTCAGCGACAGGCTGAGCGATCGGTTGCGGCAAAGCCGTTCCCTGCGGGTCTGGCTGGATCGTCTGCTGGGTTCCGTATTGATTTCATTGGGCATCAAACTCGCGCTTTCCGATCGGTAGGTTGTTCCCCGAAATAGCCCATGCTCTCGCCTTCCCATCAGTCCATATAAGCCACAGCCAACCTTCTCTGAAAACCGGCAACGAAAAAGGGGCAGACTCTCACGAGTCTGCCCCTCTTGTATCAGGGTTTAGGATCAGATCCTGCTAGCAGGTGCCGGCATCCTTGCCGCTCGTCTGGCAGCTGATGCGCGCGATGGCCCTGCGCAGAGCAGCCTGATTGCGGGCTGCGTCGATCTTTTCCTTGGCTGCGGAAACACGCTGTTCAGCGCGATCCTTGGCCTTAGCAGCGCGGTCCACGTCGATGTCGATAGCCTTTTCAGCAACTTCGGCCAAAATAGTGACCTGATTGTGGCTGACTTCAGCAAACCCACCGGCGACGAAGACATAATGCGCCTTGCCGTCTTGTTTATAATGGAGATTGCCGATTCCCAGTGCGGACAGGAAGGGAACGTGGCTCGGCAGTACACCGAATTCACCGAGAATGCCCGGTGCGCCAACGTATTCCACGTCCTCGGAAAGTACTTTCCGATCGGGAGTGACAATTTCAAGTTTCAATGTTGCCATGAATGACCTCGCTTACTGCTTGGCTTTTTCGATGGCTTCCTCGATTCCGCCGCACATGTAGAAGGCCTGCTCAGGCAGGTCATCGTACTTGCCGTCGAGAATGTCGCGGAAGGCCTGAACGGTGTCCTCGGTCTTGACGTACTTACCGGAAACACCGGTGAAGACCTCAGCAACGTGGAACGGCTGAGACAGGAAACGCTGGACGCGACGAGCGCGAGCAACGGTCTGCTTGTCATCGTCAGACAGTTCGTCCATACCGAGAATTGCGATGATGTCCTGCAAGTCTTTGTACTTCTGAAGCACGGACTGGACTTCACGAGCAGTAGCGTAGTGCTCTTCACCGATGACTTCGGGAGAGAGGATACGAGAGGTGGAGTCAAGCGGGTCAACAGCAGGGTAAATACCGAGCTCGGAGATCGCACGAGACAGAACCAGAGTACCATCAAGGTGAGCAAAGGTGGTAGCCGGTGCGGGGTCAGTCAAGTCATCCGCAGGGACGTAAACGGCCTGAACGGAGGTAATGGAACCCTTGTTGGTGGAGGTAATACGCTCCTGCAGGCCACCAAGGTCAGTACCAAGAGTAGGCTGGTAACCAACAGCGGAAGGCATGCGGCCGAGAAGTGCGGAGACCTCTGCGCCAGCCTGAGTGAAGCGGAAGATGTTATCAACGAAGAGCAGCACGTCCTGGCCTTCTTCGTCACGGAAGTACTCTGCGCAGGTCAGTGCGGTCAGAGCAACACGTGCGCGGGCTCCCGGAGGCTCGTTCATCTGGCCGTAAACTAATGCGGCTTTCTCCAGAACGCCAGCTTCCTTCATTTCGAAGTAAAGGTCATTACCTTCACGGGTACGCTCACCAACACCAGCGAAGACGGAGATACCACCGTGCTGCTTAGCGATGTTGTTGATCATTTCCATCAAGATAACGGTCTTGCCAACACCTGCGCCGCCGAAGAGGCCCATCTTACCACCCTTCGGGAAGGGAATAAGCAGGTCAACGACCTTGATGCCGGTTTCGAGCAGTTCAACAGAGGTGGACTGTTCGGTGAATGCCGGAGCATCGCGGTGAATGGGGAGACGCTTCTCGCAGGGGACCGGACCCATTTCATCAGAAGGCTCACCAACAACGTTCATGATGCGGCCCAGAGAACCGGAACCAACAGGAACGGTGATCGGAGATCCGAGGTCAACTGCTTCCATGCCGCGGACGAGACCTTCAGTAGCGTCCATGGCGATGGTGCGAACGACGTTATTACCCAAGTGCTGTGCAACCTCACAAATCAGGTTCGGTGCATCAGCGTTGTTGGGATTCTTAATCTCCATCGCAGACAGAATGTTGGGAAGATTCCCTTCGGCAAATTCGACGTCGACAACGGCGCCAATTACCTGAACAATTTTACCAGTATTAGCCATTTTCATAGCCCCCTTTTATCCTTTCAGCGCTTCCACGCCGCCGACAATGTCCATAAGATCGCCAGTAATGGCGGCCTGCCTTGTCTTGTTGAAGAGCAAGGTCAAGGTGTCCGTCAATTCATCACACGCCTTGGTGGCGTTATCCATGGCAGCCATACGTGCTGCATGCTCGGAACAAGAAGTATCGAGCAAGCCGCGGTAGACTTGGACTTTGATGAAGCGAGGCAGCAGCTCTGCGAGCAGGCCCTCAACCGACGGTTCGTACACGTAGTCTCCAGCGCCGCTTTCTTCGGCACCTTCTTCGGTCTCGTGTGCGGCCATGGGCAACACGGTGAGATCGACGGGAGGCTGTTTTGCCATGCTCTGGAATTCACCGTACACGACATGAACTTCGTCAAACTCGCCATTGATGTAACCAGCGATAAGCTCGTTACCGACACTGGCGGCCAGAGTGAAGTCAAAGCTTCCCATGGCGTCGCCTTCGGCGCGCACCATTTCAAACTCAGTCTTATTGAAGGTATCACGGGCTTTCTTACCGATGCAGTACATCTTGATAGCCTTGCCTTCAGAAGCCTTTTGCTTGGCCAATTTCATGGCCTTATTGATGATATTGATATTGAATGCGCCGCACAGGCCTCGATCAGAAGTGGTAACCATGATCGCCACGGTTTTCACTTCGTCCCGGACTTCCAGCAGCGGATGTACCGATTCGTCAGCGCCAGCTGCCAAGTCACCGAGCATCTCATAAAACTTGTCCGCATACGGACGGAACCGTTCAATACGATCCTGTGCGTTGCGCAGTTTTGCCGAGGCCACCATATTCATGGCCTTGGTGATCTGCTTGGTTTTCTTGACGCCAACAATCTGATTTTGGACGTCTCTTAACGATGCCATTCGTTACCCCTTAGTTACGCGCTGAAGCCTTTCTTGAACTCTTCGATAGCGGCCTTGAGGTCAGCTTCGACGGCATCGTCAATCTGCTGCTTCTCAACGATGGAGTCGAGAACTGCGGATTTGGAGTTAGCCATGAATTCGTGGAACTCGACCTCGAACTTCTGGACAGCATCAACTGCGACTTCATCCAGGAAACCGCGGGTAGCGGCGAACAGGATAGAAACCTGCTGCTGGACGGTCTGCGGCTTGTACTGGCCCTGCTTCAGGACTTCAACCATGCGAGCGCCACGAGCAAGCTTCTGCTGGGTAGCGGCGTCAAGGTCGGAACCGAAGGATGCGAATGCTGCGAGCTCACGATAAGTAGCGAGGTCGAGACGCAGAGTACCGGCAACCTGCTTCATAGCCTTGATCTGTGCGGAACCACCGACTCGGGAGACGGAGA
>Ga0209692_10000341_pt1 | contig 126801 bp, 114 predicted proteins | sample tdDd472_FD_187129 | JGI IMG/M metagenome (GOLD analysis project Ga0209692, IMG submission 187129) | Marine sediment microbial communities from the Atlantic coast under amendment with organic carbon and nitrate - tdDd47.2 (SPAdes)... | ecosystem: Environmental > Aquatic > Marine > Coastal >... | reverse complement strand
TCCTGACTCCTGACTCCTGACTCCTGACTCCTGACTCCTGACTCCTGACTCCTGACTCCTGACTCCTGACTCCTGACTCCTGACTCCTGACTCCTGACTCCTGACTTCTCAATTCTACTCTTCTCATTTCTTATTCCTATGACAATCCGTACAATAAAAACTATTATGACAACGCCCGCATTGAGAAGGCATCATCCGCGCATCAATACCATGCCGAGATTGATATCCCATGGGATGATATTCTGATCCGCCACTGACACCTCCACCGGTTCGTCGAAAGTGACAATCACTACAGAAAGCAATATCCAGATGACAAGTCCGGCATTGATTTTCATTTAAACGGGCATCTTCATTGTGTTGATGGATATAATCATAATTATGATCATCCGGCCAAATGGTTGTCTTATCGGTATGGCAAATATTGCAACGCCAGGGTGCTCGCACATCATCCATATGACAATCATGGCAAATGGCTTCTAGTGGCTCATTGGCAATGGTTGTTAATTGTTTTAAGTGTTTTTCATTAATCACTTTATTCGCAGCATTGTTGGGAGCAAAGGTATGACATAACATGCAACTATCACCTTCTTTATCCATGGTCTGCATATGCACCTGATGAGGATAATAAATATCTTTATTATCGATTCGTTTTTCCCACCATTTTTTCTCGGGTCGAGTCAATGACTCGGTATTAGTTTTAGGATTAGCTTTATCTTCCAAACCCGTTTTGTTTGCACTTATAGCCGAAGTGTCCGCAAAAACAGTGACAACAAAACCAAACAATACAATTAACCATCCCAAATTAAGTTTCAGCATGATTTATTTTTCCTGAAAAAGACTTAGCACCTCTTTTTACTTTAAAGTTATCAAAATAATACGTCATACTTAAACGGACTAAATGTTCATTGCGCAATCGAGAATTGTTAATAGCCTTGGCTTGAAGGCTAAAAATCAGATTATTTTTTAGCATATAATTTAATTTTCCATTCAAGCCAAATACTCGATTTTCACCAATGCTAAACTTGTCTTCCCGCCGGATAATGGCATCTAATTGGAGATTTAAGCGCGAATTAATATGTTGTTCCACGCTAAGATAAATACTACTTAAACGATCTTCACCCAACTCAATATTGTCCACAGCCAGGGATAAATCCATATCAACATTGGCTCCCAGGGGCTGGCGAATTTTTATACCAGTATGTACACCCGTGCCAGAATCACCCATTTCACGACGGGAATGGATTCCTTCAATAAACATTGAAACTTGAGGGGTAACTTGATAATCCATATTGCTACGCATTAGCTTTTGCTGACCAAGCGCATAATAGCCAAAAAATTGCTCTCTAAAGCCCGGATTTTCTATCAAATCAGGTCGATAGTATTCATAGGAAAAGCGAAGTCTTAACGCCTTAGTCACGGGAACTCGAAGATCGACCAGCAAATCTTCTAATTGTCGAGACTCATACTGATAGGTCAATAATAATTGACCTTTAAAGTGTTTCTGATTGAGTTTTCCCTCGCTATTAATTCCTAAATTAAAACGATTAACCCTGGCCTTATTTTTTAATTGTTGTAGGCCAAAACGAACGTCCATTACATCGATCATCAAAGGCATGATTTCGGCCTGCCAATTCATTTTTTGGTGGCTAAATAATTCAGCTCCCCAAAGGTAATCACCCTCTATGGAGCGACCATCATCAATACGACCGGGTTTACCGGCATATAAGTCTAGACCCCAATATTGACCAAATTCATCGATGGGCTTTTTATAAGTCAGTTCCAAGCCATCCAAAAAATAAAACCCCAAATTATCCGAACGTTCTAAACGACCCGCTTTTATTCGACTATCATAATCATCCAAGCCTTTTTCTATGGATAATTCGTATAAAGCTTCTCCACGTTGATAAAAATACTCACCACCACGGACTAAAAAATTCAAACGACCATGCAGATCAGCCTCTACATCATCATAAGCATACGTCAGCAGGCCATCTGCAGAGACTTGGCTGGAAGGACTATAACGATTATCAATTTGTACCGCACTACGAATCGAAGCACGCCAATTGTCCGCATAAACAATGCTGCTTGTGCCCATATTCACTAGAAATGGCAATATCAAAGCCCCCAGAAAACTAACGCTTCTGATACAGGTCACCATCTTTCGGTTTTTTCATAATGGCCCAGGTCACCAATGCTCCTATAGCCACCACACAGCTACCACAGGTACTACAACGTCCTTGCTGAGGTATGGTGCAATTGGTGGTTGTGGCAATATGACTGAGAGCTATCCCACTTCCGATTAACCAGGGAGCGGACTTTATTAACCATTGCGGTTTTTTTTCGGGAATTAAGGCTGTTATTTTTTGTTTTATCAATTCGTACACCTCATAAAAAAGCCAGAATGCCAATTATCCATAAATAAATAATTGACATTCTGGAAAGGGGGATCTTTTTTATCTTTTTGGTTATTTATCCATGGCAATAAAATAACCTAAACTATCCACACTGAATAAAATATAGCCGTCACTCAGTTCAGTTTGGGGTTGTACTTCCATGATATTGGCATCGTCTAATTGCTGAACTGAAATACCATCACTGGAGAATAAGATGGCAACATTAGCAATATTGGATGTCGTCCCAGAATAAGGTATTTTGACAAACACTTTTTCAGAGAAAGATTTTACGGTCTGATTATTTTTATCCATCACCTTAAACCAATGGATATAAGACGCGACATCCGCACCAGCCAAAACCGTATTCAACATGGCTTTCACTTCTGTCGTAATCTCCTTATACACCTGAGATTCAATCCGATAAGTTGGGAATAGGACTTCTGCCGAACCATAAGAAGAAGCCAAAACCGCACTCGCTTTTAATGCCGCATCACCTTGATGAGTACTAAATAAAAATACATTTTCAGTCCCCATATCCGAACGCAATGAATCTTGCATGGTGGAATGATTAAGATTGATTTCACTTAAGGCATTGGTTAAGCTCAGCGACTTAAACTGTGCATTGGTCACGGTCGCACTACTGGCTTTTAAGATACTCATAAAGGGATTGATCTTGGTGCTATATAAAATATCATCGACATTTTCAGTCACCACACCTTGTTCATCCACTTTAAAATAGTCCATCCCTAGGACGATATAACCTTCATCCACCAAACGCTTGTCTGAAATGGTAGTGACTGTTTTAACGCTACTGGTTCCCAAGATACTATCGGGAGAGATTAAGGAACTAAAAGCGCCACTTTGCTTTTTGGCATGACATTCTTCACATTGAACCGATGCCGCTGCTGAACGAACATTATGTGACATGAGGTATTCATTGGATTCAATCCAAATCTGTTGCATATCAGCTCCCGCATAACCTTTAGATTCCATTAACTTATCATAGGCATTTTTCAATCCAACAAAATCAGCATAACTTTCGGGATCACCATAAGATACGCCGTGACGTCCACTGGTCGCGGTAACCTGAGCCAATTCCTCACCACTAATGGGATCAGAAATGATACCCGACAAATTACCTTCACTATCTGTCTTGGTACTGAATACGGACATAGTTTCTTCTTTACTTAACACCCGATCACTATTTTTATCTTTCCAATAGAATCGAATCCGTGGGTTATAAGGAATAATTTTTGATTGGCCATCTTCCGCCTGACGATAGCGATACATGATCTGTAACGGTGTTCCACGACTTTTCTTGCCAGTGATATGACAAGCCTGACAAGAAATGACATCCAAATGGGTCTGGGTAATTCTGTCTAAGGTAGACGATTCATAACCAATCATATCACCGCTGGCTTTCCACAATTCTTTATGAGCACTCTGCATGGAATCATGTCCAGAAGGAATCACTGGATTATTGGAGGTATCATGACAATATTCACAACTCTTTGCATTTTCATTAAAGTCTAAATCATTGCGCACATCCATATCCGAATTACCTTTTAGGAAGTTATGATTCACCGATAAATCCATATTGGCATAGGAAGGATTCAAGTAGTTTTTCGCATGACAAGTATTACAATTTTCAATTTGACGAACCTCACCATTATCAGCAGTCCAGGTTTTACCCTTATGAACATCATCCTGATAATCTTCTTCCACCACACCATCTTCGTCCAAAGTCATGGTTGCCGTATCACCAAAACCATAAAAGCCTCGGCGAGAATTACTGGTCAAATGGCAGTTCATACAATTTTCATTTTGGGGAAAACGTAGCATGGGGATCACGACTTTTTTATTGCTATCAAAGGCTGCCGCATTCCAATTCATAATCGGTTTGCCCGCCGTGGTAAGATTCAGCTCATAACCCGTATCTTGACCCTCTTTACCTACAGTTACGGTACGGTCAAAACTGACTAATTGAGTACCTTCTGCACTATCCGGAGCAATATTATAGAACTCCCACATAGCCGTATTGGCTTCGCGGAAAAAGCCGCCTTTAATTAATTTAGTCACTCGTAGGCTTTTCCAAAAATCTAAGCCAGAATCTGCTCCTTCATCCGAATCACTGCCCACATTACTGGCCGGAAATTTTTTAATTGCATTAAAGTCAGCATGGCAAACCATACAGCCTGCTTCCACTACACCACTTTCTTTCCAATCCCAGCGACTGATACTGCTGGCATCATCCGAACGATGATGGCCACCACTAGTATTGCGAGTGTAATAATCACCATCCAAGTGTTTAATCGTGGAAACATCTTTTTCATCATAACGAATCCCGTCGCGGTCTTTTTCCATCCAACCGCCTCCCATATGACAAGTGGCACAACGCTGTACGATTCCGGCTGAACCATAATCCATAAATTCATTTTCACTATTATTGTTTTTCTTGGAGAGAATGTCCGGCCGGCTACCACCCATGCAATTGTATCCACCGTAGTATCCCGAAGATACTAATTGGGGAACACCACGTTTTTTACCATAGTCGTCACTGGCTTCATCACGTCCCATTTGAAAGTGAAAAGCGCTGGTAATAGATTCATAATCATGGCAACCGGAACTACCGCAAGACATTTTCGAGCTATAGGCATTGCCACTATTTAAAACATGATTACCTGCTTCATCAAGTAAAGGAATAGCTGGGTGTAAATAAGGTTCATCATAACTATTCGCTGCAATTACCAAATCGAATGGCAAGAAAGCAATAATCGCTGACATTAAGAGAAGGGGGATATCATTAATTTTTATTATTCGCATTTTAACCTCTGCAAAATCCTTTAAAAAAAATCAAAGCAATTGATTTTTTCGGATTCAATTTTCCATATCTCTAACGAGAAACTAAAATTCCGAGAGGAATAAGAGCACAAACTATGCCCAATAATATTTACTTACTATATCAAGTGGTTATTTTTTTAGTTTTATCTACATAACAGGTCATATCACGTATATCGAGTGATATGACCTATATTTTATTATTTAATAATCATCACCAAATTATAGCTATCACATTGTATCTAAAGCATATTACATAAACACATAACATAAATATTTGAAAAATTAAAAAAACCTGCTAAAAGAATGATGAGGGTAAAGAGCTTTAAAAAAACTGCTTTAATTAGACGTTGAATCAAAAATGAGATATTCGATAACAAAAAACAACAAAAGTTGATTTCTTAAAAAATAAACCTTTTGTATAACAGAATCTTATAACGGTATAGTAATTGCTCTATATACAATAACTCTATTTTTTAACCCTGTGAATTACCTATGCTAATAAAAAGACAAATAAGAATAATTACATTCATTGCATTCTTAGCGAGTTTCACGGTTCAAACTCAATCATCATCACTAAAGTCCTACCCAACCATCGTTTTTGCCACCTCTTTTCCACAAGATTCTTTTTATTTTAAAAAGTATCAAGGTATATACAGCGAAGCTTTTAAACGCATGGGTTACAATTTTGAACTGAATGTTTACCCTTCAAAAAGACTGGCTCAAGCCGTCAATGCTGGTAATATCGATGGTGATGTATCCAGAATAAAATTAATGCATACCAATAATAAATATCCCAATATGATTCGGGTTGACGAACCCATAACTACAATGGATATCTCTGCCTTTGGTCAAAATAAAAATGAGATAATTCGACAATGGCATGATTTAAAAAAAGGCAATTACTTGGTCGCGTATCCTAGAGGTTATCGCATAGTTGAATTAAATTTACTACCACTAGTCAAAACAGAACGCATTATTGAGGTCAGCGATTCACTACAGGGTTGCCGAATGTTAATTGGTAATCGTTTCGATATCTTAATCGATGTTAAGCGAACCGTGGAGCTTTTATTGGAACAAGACGAATTTCAAGAGCATCAAGTCCAGCATTTAGGTATATTAGAAACCATAATACTTTATCCCTATCTCAACAAAAAAAACAAACACTTGGTTCAAGATCTTGCCTACACTTTAAAAACCATGAAAAATGACGGTTCTTATAATCAAATTATTGATCAAATCAATCTGCGTTCAAATTGATAATCAAAGCGAGTCAACTTTACTAATTTCATGAAAAAACTCGAAAAATTCAAATTGCAAGATTTACCCTACAAACAAAACCAATATTTCATGTTAGAATTTATTATATCAAGATAAATTAATAATCTGGATATAAAAAGGGGGTGGCGTAATGCCAGATAAAAATGAAGGTATAAAAGATAAATTCTTTTTTATTCTAGCCGTGGTATTGGTTATTGCTGGAATTATAGCCAGTGTGACAGGCGTGCTTTAACCAACAAAATCTATTGAATCAATCGGTCTAGGGTTTAAAAATTTCTATAATTTGCTCCATCAGACCGGTTTTGGCTTTAGTCGGATCTGCCGTCTGGCGAACTAAAATTCCTGATTGGGTACGATAAACCGTATAGATTTTTGATTCATCGATGGCCAAATAAGTTGAACTACCGTACTCGGCATCAATCAGAAAATTATAATCAATTAAAAATTGAGGGATCTGAATGGCTTTCTGATCACTTAAATCATAGGCTCTATGCTTTAGGGTATTTTGCTCTTGAAGATTTTTATAACGTCCTTCCAAACGTTCAATTTTATACAACGCATCCAATCCAAATAAATTTGCCCATGCGTGCAATTTAATAAACTGGGCATCAATTCGCCATTGATCACCAAAAATTTTATACGCTTCTGAGTTGCTATTTTTGGTCGTGATATTGGCCATATAAACCTTATCTTGCTGTTTCTGAAACGACAACCGAGCAATGGGTTCTTCATAACTTAATCGCGAATAGATATGAAAAGACAAGACCGCAAAAAAAATTGACAAGACAACCCAAGCCCCCCCTAATAAGGAAGGGACAATAAATAACCAAGTTAGTTTTTTTCTTGGTTTTTTATTCTTTTTCTGGTTTTTATGCACTTCATTGGACATTTCTAATACTTTACACCGTTTAAAAACCTACTATTATTAATAATCATTTTTATGGAGATATTCAATGCAGCTCTATTTAATTCAACATGGTGAAGCCTATCGCAAGGAAGAAAATCCAGAGCGCCCATTAACCCCAAAAGGTCTAAAAGATATTCAACAATTAGGCGAGTTATTAAACTTATCAGATATCAAAATTGATACGATTTTACACAGCGGAAAATTACGAGCTCAACAAACCGCCGAAGAAATTAATCAATGTATTGAAGGACATATTAGCATAGAAATATCTAATCAAATTAATCCCAAAGATCCCCCCCTAGAATTTATTAGCACACTTGAAAAAATTAATTCTAATCTATTAATTGTTAGTCACCTCCCTTTTTTAGCCAAATTAGTCTCTTATTTGATCATGGGTCAAGAAGAACCAATTACCATAGCCTTTAAACCCGGAAGTGTGGTTTGCCTGGAACAAACTGAAGATAAAAAGTGGTTAATAGCCTGGATGATCCGGCCGGAATTACTGAATTAAATATGCCTTCATTGGACGAGCTATTACGTTTAAGCCTGAACATTAAGGGCTTTAGAATGTTATACTCCTTCCAACTTAAAAATAAACAGGCAATTAAAACTGTAAAGCCAGTCACTTGGCTGTTATTTTAAGCAATTATTGACTATTACAAATACAGGATAAAAGCCAATGGCACAATACATCTACACCATGAATCGTGTGAGTAAAATTGTCCCGCCTCAACGTGAAATATTAAAGGACATCTCTTTGTCTTTCTTCCCAGGTGCAAAAATCGGGGTTTTGGGTTTAAATGGTTCAGGTAAATCCACCTTGCTGAAAATTATGGCCGGATTAGATACCGAAATTAACGGCGAAGCCCGTCCACAAACAGGGATCAAAGTCGGTTATTTACCCCAAGAACCACAACTGGATGAAAGCAAAGATGTGCGTGGTAATGTAGAAGAAGCTGTCGCTGGTGTGAAAGATGCCTTAACCCGATTAGATGCAGTTTATGCTGCCTATGCTGAAGAAAATGCCGATTTTGATGCCTTGTCAAAAGAGCAAGCCGAGCTGGAGAATCTGATTAATGCTGCCGATGGACACAATTTAGAGCGCACCTTAGAAGTGGCAGCCGATGCCTTGCGTTTGCCTGCTTGGGACGCCGATGTTAAGCATCTTTCCGGGGGTGAAAAACGGCGCGTAGCTTTGTGTCGTTTATTGCTATCCCATCCGGATATGTTGCTCCTGGATGAACCGACTAACCATTTAGATGCCGAATCTGTTGCATGGTTAGAACGCTTTTTACACGACTATACCGGCACTGTGGTTGCGGTCACCCATGACCGTTATTTCCTCGATAATGTGGCCGGTTGGATTTTAGAACTTGACCGTGGGCATGGCATTCCTTGGGAGGGTAATTACTCCTCATGGCTAGAGCAAAAAGGTGCCCGTTTAGAGCAGGAAGAAAAACAACAATCCAATCGCCAACGTGCAATGAAAGCAGAATTGGAATGGGTACGCAGTAACGCCAAAGGACGACGCACTAAGAGCAAAGCGCGTCTTGCACGTTTTGATGAATTGATGGCAGAAGAAACCCAAAAACGTAACGCCACCCATGAACTTTATATTCCACCTGGCCCACGTTTAGGTGATTTGGTCATTGAAGCAGAGCATGTCAGCAAAAGTTTTGGTGACCGATTGTTAATTGAAGACCTGAATTTTAGCTTTCCCAAAGGTGGGATTGTCGGGGTTATCGGAGCAAACGGGGCGGGTAAAACCACGTTATTTAATATGTTGGCAGGGCGCGAACCAGTCAGCACGGGTGAAATGCGCATGGGGTCGACCGTTGTCCCCGCATACGTCGATCAAAGCCGTGATGCTTTAAATGATGAAAAAACCGTATGGCAAGAAATTTCTGATGAGCAAGATATAATCGTGGTGGATAAATACGAAGTCAACTCTCGTGCTTATGCCAGCCGTTTCAACTTCAAAGGACAAGACCAACAAAAATTGGTCAAAAACTTATCGGGCGGAGAACGCAACCGTGTCCATTTGGCTAAATTACTCAAAAGTGGGGGCAATATGTTATTACTCGATGAACCCACTAATGATTTAGATGTCGAAACCTTGCGCGCTTTAGAAGATGCGATTTTAGAATTTCCTGGGTGTGTGGTGGTTATTTCCCACGATCGCTGGTTCTTAGACCGTATTGCCACTCACATGTTAGCCTTTGAAGGCGACAGCCAAGTGGTGTGGTTTGAAGGTAACTACGAAGATTACGAAAAAGACAAACATCAGCGATTAGGCACAAATGCAGATAACCCGCATCGGATTAAGTATAAGAAATTAGCCAGTTAAGTTGGAATAAACATTATTACACCCAAACCACCTTGCATTTCTAGGTGGTTTGAGAGTATCGCAATTACCCGCTGTGTAGCCAGCCAGGCTTTATTCGTAGCCAATCTACGGGTGCCCCGACAAAGTATTCCAGAAAATTCTTAAGATTGAGTGCTTATAGTGACCGACTACATGGATAGTGCATGGATGCACGTAGCTACGATTCCATAGATGTGGGAGGTAGAGTGAAGCTTGAAGCCAGAGCTGAAAGCAACTGATTTTTCTAGGTTAATTTTCTCACATTCTAGCGAGTATTTCATACCAGCAGAGCAACCCAACCAAATAATTATTCAACAAATCAATGTAGAATATCTCCATTTAAATACTGCCCCACACACACAACCAAAAGATTATTGTCCTTAACCCACATTTTTGAGTTTTGGAATGAGTTTGGCTTATTAACTACTGTGATCCTAAAAAACGCAGTTGCCATCTACTGCGGCCCCCTTAAGCACTAAATCTTAAGGATTTTCTAGAACATTTTGACTTCACCAGTAGGGTGACTACAAGAAAAGCCAAAATAACCCATAAAATCCTTAATCTTCAGCACTTAAGTGAACCTCGCTACGAAGTCAACTGCGTTTTTTAGGGTGATAGAGCTTAATGAGTTTTTATGTCAATCAAATATACATATGTAAATGATTAATAAAGACTTTTATTAATCATTTATTAATTTAATAGAAAGTAAAAAAATGAATATTTATTTTGAATTTATTTAAACTATGTATTATAAATATTATGAGCTGTTTATAGCTTATATACCCAATCCACCTGAAAATGCAGGTTTCAGAAGGCTTGGGTATCAGTATTAATAAAAATAATTAAAACAATAAATTATATAATAATCGGAGGAGTTAATGACGATCTGTAGTCTAGTCGTTCAAGCAAAACCCGAAAAAATATCCCCGGTAACATCTCAACTTAATCAACTCGAAGGAGTTGAGGTCCATCTTAGTGATTCTAAAGGAAAATTGGTTGTAACGATTGAACATCAAGATCAGGAATACTGCAGCAACATTATGACTGAAATGACACTCATTAACGGGGTAATGAGTACCGCTTTAATCTATGAAAATCAAGAAGAGTTGGATATATAAATACCACTATCTTTTATCTTAACATCCAAAAGGGGGACTTTTAATGAAGTTAAATAGAAGAGACTTTATCAAGTCACAAGCCATTGCCGCTGCAGCTACCGCAGCCGGCATTTCTACACCCATGGCATATGCTGCCAAACAAAAAGAGGATGATGAAATTAATTGGGACAAAATCCCTTGCCGGTTTTGCGGTACGGGTTGCAGCGTTCTTGCCGGAACGAGAGATGGACGCATTGTGGCCACTCAGGGCGATCCCGATGCTGATGTTAATAAAGGTTTAAATTGTATTAAAGGTTATTTCTTATCAAAAATTATGTATGGTAAGGACCGCATAACAACACCTTTACTGAGAAAGAAAAATGGAAAGTTTGATAAAAATGGCGATTTTGAGGAGGTTTCTTGGGATGAAGCCTTTGATGTCATGGCAGAGAAATGGAAAGCCGCTTTAAAAACTAAAGGTCCATCAGGAGTCGGTATGTTTGGCTCAGGTCAGTGGACCATCTGGGATGGTTATGCTGCCTCTAAATTCATGAAGGCCGGCTTACGCTCAAACAACTTGGATCCAAATGCTCGCCATTGTATGGCATCTGCCGTCGGAGCATTTATGAGAGCCTTTGGTATCGACGAACCAATGGGTAGCTATGACGATCTAGAACATGCCGATGTGTTTGTTTTATGGGGTGCAAATATGGCTGAAATGCATCCAATTTTATGGTCAAGATTAGTTGATACCCGTTTAACTCGTGACGGTTCTGAAGTTCATGTATTGTCGACCTATACGCATAGAAGTTTTGAATTAGCGGATAATGGCATAATTTTTGAGCCTCAAACTGATTTAATTATTGCCAATTATATCGCTAATTATATTATTGAAAATAAAGCCTATAATGAAAAATTCTTAAACGAGCATGTCAATATTAAGAAAACTGCAACCGATATTGGTTACGGTCTTCGCCCTGAGCACCCTTTGCAGAAAGCGGCTAAAAATCCTGGTAAAGGAAAGTTATCCAATATGAGCTTTGAAGAATATGCCAAGGCTGTATCTAATTATACCCTCGAATATGCTTCCGAAAAGACCAAGGTTCCCAAAGACAAACTATTGAAACTGGCTCAAGCCTATGCCGATCCCAATAAGAAGGTAATGTCATTATGGACCATGGGAATGAACCAGCATACTCGTGGTGTATGGATGAATGGTCTGGTGTATAACATTCATTTATTAATGGGGAAAATTGCTGAACCCGGAAATAGCCCGTTTTCACTAACCGGCCAACCCTCAGCCTGTGGTACGGCAAGAGAAGTCGGAACCTTTGCCCACCGATTACCGGTTGATATGGTGGTAAAAAATGCTAAACACCGTGCCGTAGCCGAAAAAATATGGAAATTACCCGAGGGAACCATTAATCCCAAAGTTGGTTTCCATGCCGTTTTAATGCAGCGCAAGCTCAAAGATGGAGTAATGAACTGTTACTGGCAACAATGTAATAATAATATGCAAGCCGGGCCCAATATCAATGAAGAAATGTATCCAGGCTGGAGAAATCCGGATAACTTTATCACCGTTTCCGATCCCTATCCTACTGTCTCAGCAATTGCTGCAGACCTGATTTTACCCACCGCCATGTGGGCTGAAAAAGAGGGTGGTTTTGGTAATGCGGAACGCAGGACACAATTTTGGCGACAACAGGTTCCAGCTCCTGGAGATTCTCAATCCGATTTATGGCAAATTATGGAGTTCTCCAAACGCTTTACGGTTGAAGAAGCGTGGGGCAAAGACCTGGTTGCAAAAATGCCTGAATATAAGGGTAAAACGCTGTATCAGGTTTTATTTAAAAATGGTCAAGTGAATAAGTTTCCTTATAAAAGTGATACGGTTAAAGATCAAAATAATCAGGTTTATCAAAATGATGAATCTAAACATTTTGGTTTTTATGTTCAAAAAGGTCTATTTGAAGAATACCGTCGTTTTCAAACCGAGGGTTATAAACCTGGACATGATCAAGCACCATTTGATATCTATCACAAAGTTCGTGGTTTACGTTGGCCTGTGGTTAACAACAAAGAAACGATATGGCGTTATCGAGAGGGCTATGATCCTTTTGTTAAAAAACTTAATCCAAATGTTAAAAAAGGAGACGTTTATTTTTACGGTAAAAAAGATGGTAAAGCCAATCTTATCTTTGCCCCTTACGAACCACCACATGAATCACCTAATGAGGAATTTGACCTCTGGTTAACAACCGGACGTGTTCTGGAACATTGGCATACCGGTACCATGACGAACCGCGTACCTGAATTACATAGAGCAGTGCCTGACGCTTTGGTTTATATGAATCCCGGTGATGCCAGAAAACGTGGAATACGCAATGGTTCAAAAGTAAAAGTGGTCAGTCCCCGAGGTGAAATTACCGGACGGGTTAACGTGCGTGGGCGTAACAAGCCACCAGAGGGGTTGGTATTTATCCCGTTTTTCGATGCCCGCAGATTAGTCAATAAGTTATTAATCGATGCAACCGACCCGTTATCCAAAGAAACGGATTTTAAAAAATGTATTATTAAAGTCGTTAAAGCATAGGAGGAATAAACATGATAAAAATAAAATTACTTAGTTTACTTACTCTTAGTCTGCTTGTATTGGGAAGCCAGTTTTCCATTGCCAAACCCCTGTATTCTTTACGGGGAATTGTGGAAATAGATAAACTTTCAGAAATTGTTCCCAACAAAAGATCGATGGCCGTCGATGGTGGCATCCCGGTTAGTTTTGAAGATCAACCACCGATGATTCCGCATAGCATTGATAAAACTCGAATTACGCTGCATGAAAATACTTGTTTAAGTTGTCATAGCAAGAAAAATCGAAGGGAAACCAATGCGGCCAAGGCTCCAAAAAGTCATTATAAATCCAGAGATGGGAAAAAGCTTAGCAAAGTATCTACAGGTCGTTATTTCTGTACGCAATGTCATGTGCCTCAGGCATATACAGATGTACTTATAGAAAATACTTTTACTAATTAACTAATCAGCGACTGGAGATTATAATGAAAATAATACTGACTAAACGACCATTTCTGATGGTATTGCTGGGTGGATGTTTCATGCTCACTACAAACCTTAATGCTGAAGATATAGCGGCATTAAATGATTGCCAGTCTTGTCATACGGAACAGGCGAGTGAATTTGAGGCAAGTGTTCACTATATAAACCGTTCAGGTGTGCAGGCAGGGTGCAATAATTGCCATGCCGGGAAACAACATGCGGATGGTGCAAATACCACTAAGCAGATTGATAAAACTCGAATGGATATGGCTGTTAGTGAATGGAAACGCATGATTAGCAATAATTCCAAGGAGTGTAATAGCTGTCATTCACATATGGCAATGGATCTCGCCAAACAAGAACCATTAAGTGTTGATAGCCATGAAAAGAGTTTTGATGCCGGAAAAACATCCTGTGTCGAATGCCATCAAGGTATCTCGCATTACCTACCCCCGGGGTGGAAAAATATAGCCAAGAAGTTAATCAAAAAGAAATAGACGTTTAATTTCTACAGATTAAGTGTTAGTTCCAAATATACCAAGCCACGAAAAATAGGGCATTAAACCTAAATTAATCAGTTGCCCCTACTGCGAATGCCTAAGGCACTAAATCTTACGACTCCATGGATGGAGGAGGTAGAGCGAAGCATGGAGCCAGAGCCGAAGGATTTTCTGTAACATTTTGGTGCGGCCGGCCAGGCTTCACCCGCAGGGTGGATACGAATAAAGCCTGGCCGGCCGCACCAAAATAACCCATAAAACGCTTAACCTTCAGCACTTTACCAATTCTCGCTACGGCTCAACCGATTAATTGAGGTTAAATCTTTCCTTTTCCAATGCAAAAATTTTGGCTAAACTATGACGCCCTTTAGCTCATTAAAGCCGTATTAATTCAAATCTCGGAGATCAAATGATAATCAAACCTAAAATTCGTGGATTTATCTGCACAACGACTCATCCGACCGGATGTGAAGAAAACGTAAAAGAACAAATTGCATATACTAAATCCCAAGGGGAAATTCCCAATGGCCCCAAGCGTGTATTGGTAATTGGTTCATCCAGTGGTTATGGGTTATCATCCCGAATTACTGCAGCCTTTGGCAGCGGAGCATCTACCATCGGGGTATTTTTTGAAAAACCAGCCAAAGAAAAAAAGCCCGGTACCGCGGGTTGGCATAATTCAGCAGCCTTTGACAAATTAGCACATGAAGCAGGTCTGTATGCCAAAAGCTTAAATGGTGATGCTTTTAGCCATGAAGCTAAAAGCAAAACCATTGAGCTGATTAAAGAAGATTTGGGCCAAGTGGATATGGTGATCTATTCATTGGCCTCACCGGTTCGGAAATTGCCAGATAGTGGTGAAGTCATTCGCTCCGTTTTAAAACCCATTGGTCAAACCTATACCACCACTGCAGTGGATACCAATAAAGATAGCTTATTTGAAACCAGCGTCGAACCCGCAACCGAAGAAGAGGTCGCAGCTACCGTTACGGTAATGGGTGGGCAGGATTGGGAATTATGGATTAATGCATTAGCCGATGCGGGTGTGTTGGCCGAGGGTTGTAAAACCGTTGCATATAGCTATATCGGGACAGAAATTACTTGGCCGATTTATTGGGATGGTGCTCTTGGTCAAGCTAAAAAGGATCTGGATCGTTCTGCAGCACTACTAAACGATAAGCTTAAAATAATTAATGGTAGCGCCAATATTGCTGTACTTAAAAGTGTGGTGACACAAGCCAGCTCAGCCATTCCCGTCATGCCGCTTTATATCGCCATGGTATATAAGAAAATGCGAGAAGAGGGCATTCATGAAGGCTGTATTGAACAAATCAATCGGATGTTCCATCAACGCTTATACAAAGCCGATGGTAGTGCCGCCGAGGTCGATGGAGAAAATCGGTTGCGCCTGGATGATTGGGAACTGCGGGAAGATATTCAAAGCCATTGCCAAAAGTTGTGGCCGGAGCTAACGGATGAAAACCTATTTGAATTAACCGATTACCAATTATATAAAGATGAATTCTTAAAACTATTCGGTTTTGGTATTGAGGGAATTGATTATGAAGCAGATGTTAATCCTTTAGTTCCATTTGAAGTGATTGATATTTAAATCTAAAAATAATTGACCATGGAAAACACAAGACTCAGCAACGGATAAAGCTAACCTCTTTTTAAACCTAAATTAATCCCTATTTTTTATCGGATAATTGAATAATTTTGCTGGGTCCGTGATCACTATTGTATTTTGCCGCTTCCAGCTTAACGGCTTTTGAGTACTCCCCCTGTAGTCGTTGCATAATTTCTAATGCAGATGAGTGGTAAAGAACCAAAGAGTAGGGAACCGGATCCGTTAACCGTTCCCGCACTTGAGGGGTAAATTTTTTCCAGCTTATTTTAATGGAACGTTTGTCCATCCCATCCACAAAGATAATTTCTTCCTTATCAATAACGGCTAGGTATTGTATGCTTCGAATAGGAATAAAAAGACTGTCTCGGGATGATTTCACCAATAAAAGATGTGAGAGATTGTAAATATCAGCGGGGAGTTGGCGAAATTCTGTTCTAAGTGGTTCGCCTCTGATAAATGTTTCTCTCACATCCATCGTAATTGGTTTTAGGAAGTTAATGACGCAAAAAGCGTGGGCAATTTTTCCGGTAAGCGATCAACATTGTCAATAATCGTGTAGTTATTTTCACCAAAAATCCGTTTTACATAACTATCCGCATTGGGATCCAAGGTCAGACAATACGTTAAGACACCGGTACTATACAATTCTTCTACCGCTTTTTTGGTATCATGACGCAAGTGTTGAGGATCGCGTTCATCAATATCGGCAGGCTCTCCATCGGTTACCAATAAAACCAATTTACGCCGTTCCGGTTGCTTCAATAAATGCGTGCCAGCATGTCGTAAAGCAGCACCCATACGTGTTGAAAGGCCGCCCTTCATTCCGGCTAAACGTGATTTAACCTCATCGTCCATATGCTGATTAAAATCCTTAAAGCGATAATATTGCACATCATGTCGACCATCAGAGGCAAAACCGTGTAAGGCAAAGGGATCACCAATTCCATTAATCGCTGTTGCTACCAGAGTGGCTGCTTCCCGAGTGAGTTGTAAAACCGTCTTATCTGACCCCGCTAAGGATTCATTGGTAGATTCGGATAAATCCATTAACACCACCACCGATAAATCCCGATTTTTTAGAACATTACGCATGGTAATTCGAGTATTTGGTTGTTCACCCATACGAATAGCAACCATGGCATCGATAGCAGCATTGATATCAATTTCATCACCATCTTCCATATTGCGTACTCGTTGCACTCCTTCAGGAGTCAATAGATCAATAATCTGTTTAATTCGATGAGCAATTGGTTTATAGGCCGTTAGAATCTCATTAATATCTTCGGGATCACCTTTGGGTTGACGGCGTTCATACACTGTTGCCCAGTCTGGTCGATGCAATTGGATTTGATAATCCCATTCCTGGTAGTGAAAAGGATCAGAAATCGGTTCCTTACCCCACATATCGTTAAAGCTAATTTGCTCATCGGTTAAATCATCTTCATAGGGACGCATATTGGTTGAACACGTCCAAATTTCCTGGGCATCGTCACCGGCCAGTTCACAATCCACCTCATTGGCCATTTCAATGACTGACACTTGACGCCGAACCTGACGTTGACTCGCAGGTACGTATTCTGTTTCGGTATGCCAATCAAATTCTTCAAAATGCCAGACCAGACGATTATCATCCCGATAAGGGATTCGAATTCGCTCTAAAATCCGTAAACTCGGCACTTCACGACGTTCCGCAAATAGATTAAATAAGGTCATGCCCATATGCCAAGAAAATTGATTATCATCTTGACGTTCAACAATCTGTTCATGAAAAGTTTTAGCAAAAAGTGTTAAGGCTTCATCATCACTGGTCACCGAACTATCTAATAACATTAGGGCGACGTGCTCTAACACCTCCATCGTCGGGTGTTCCACGGCTGAATCGTGCTGCATAGTGAGTAAGGCAGTCCACAATTTCTTTAAACCTGGAAACGCTTTGATTGCCTTATATTCTATTCGTGCATCTTCTAAAAAACCGATAAAAAACATTTGTGCCGGACTAAGCTGTTCCGCAGAAATTGATGAACTCGAATAACACATATGTGCAGCCATATGGGCTGCTGTGGCACGATACAGTTCTAATCCCGGTATCTCACCAATATCATCCACGGCATCGGGAAGATGTAAAATTCGTTCTTCGATATATGGTCTAAAATCTGTATAGTCAGCACCGGTAGGACGTAGGAAAAAATCTCGGCCCCATAATGCTCGAAGATAGAAATTTAACTTACGCTGTACTTTAATAAATAAAACACCACGCCGTTCTTTTTGCAGCATCGCTTTAGAATCGGCAGATTCTAAATTAAAATAAGAAGTGAGGTTTTTAAAGTCCCGGCGATACGCTTGAGCACCAAAGTTTGCCCAGCGACGTAAGCCACTCAAGGTGAGTTTGGATAAGAGTTCATCCATATGATTTAACATAGGACGTAAACCACGTGCTGCAGTGGATGCTAATTGATGAATAAAGGTTAAATATCCTCGTAATAGCTCAGCATCGCCTAAATTACGGGCTGCCGATGGAAGACTCCCAAACAGTAAAGAAATCACCTCACCCGAAGTCATCGAGGAAAGTTTCATGGCGGCTGTTAAACAGTCGGGAATTATATCTTCGCCACATTCTTTAACAACCAAGGGCATTTCTTGTAGGTAAGTAACAACGAGATCAGCACCTCTTCCGAGTTTAAAAAGAGCCACAGCTCCATCCAAGTAGTTTTCTAACCCCTTTGGCGACATGATATGAGCAGCTTCATGGAAGGTACTCTCCAATACATCCCGAATAGCCGGTGCTTTTTCGAACAAGGGCTCAAGAAATTCTTCATAATCTTCGAATTTAATGCTCATATATTACAGTCCTAAACAGTTACTTTCAGTTTTTTTTCAACCGATTTATCCAAAAAAGGTCTGTACGGCTGCATCCAAGGTATCACGCATATCTGGATCATCGGTCAAAGGGGTAACCATAGTCATACTACAAGCAGCTTTGGGATTAATACCTTCATTAATTAATTGACCGGCATAAACCAATAAGCGGGTTGAAATTCCTTCGTCCAAACCATGTCCTTTTAAATTTCGGGCACGGTGAGAAATTTGAACCAGTTTTTCTGCCGTTTCTTTATCTACACCCGATTCCTTGGAAACAATTGCAACTTCGGTCTTTTCTTTGGGGTAGTCAAAATCCAAGGAGCCAAAACGTTGCTTAGTCGATTGTTTGAGATCTTTCATCAAGCTTTGATAACCCGGATTATAGGAAATCACCAATTGGAAGTCTGGATGGGCTTCAATCAATTCTCCTTTTTTATCTAGGGGAAGGCTACGACGATGGTCCGTAAGCGGATGGATCACAACCGTAGTATCCTGACGAGCTTCCACCACTTCATCAAGATAACAAATTGCCCCAATGCGAGCTGCAGTAGCCAAAGGACCATCCTGCCACTTGGTGCCATCTTTATCTAATAGGAAACGGCCGACTAAATCAGAGGCGGTCATATCTTCGTTACAAGCTACCGTAATCAGTGGTTTATTGAGTTTCCAGGCCATATATTCGACAAAACGTGATTTACCACAACCTGTCGGTCCTTTTAACATCATAGGCATACGAGCACTATAGGCTGCTTGATACAATTCGACTTCTTCACCAACCGGCTCGTAATAAGGTTCGTGTTTAATAATATATTGTTGTGGATCAATTGTTAGATCTGACATGATATATCCTTTAGTTTATATGCTGGATTGAACCTAGAAAAATCAGTTGCTCGCTAATCAATAAAATTAACTAATTTTTCTAGGTTGAACACGGGTTATTAATCGTTTATTTTTCGTCTTCAGTTTCTACCTCGCCACTCCAACCAGCAGCTTTTGCCTTTTGGATAGCTTTGGTATGGATATTTTGATGACGTTCAAGTAAATGTTCTGGTAAGCGACTGACTAAACAACCATATTTATCCCACTCCTTATTCACCTTGTCCAAAAGAGCATCAATTCCCGCCAAATTCCATCCTTTACAGGTTTCAGTTTCCGGAATTAAATTAAAGACCCAAGCATCACGAATCAACTTACCTATCGTAGTCATTCCGCCATAAATATCTTCATCAATACCGACATACAGGTTTGGTTTCGCCATTTGAATCACTTTTATTTTAGATTAAAAAAGCCTCTGGCCTAAGGATTAATGACCAGAGGAAAGCACTTGATTTTTTACCATGAGCTTGCTCAATTATTGATGCTGCAAGCTCAATAATTTATAAATTACACCGCTTCACCGCGATAAATAACCATAGAAGCACCAGCGGATTGGGCAAAGTTATCAAATCCCATTAAACGAACGTGATTTTTCGGATGGGCCTTATGACAAGCCGCACACTCGGCTAAAATCGCATCAACGTCAGTTTCCCCAAACATGGGTAATTTCCACATATACCAATAGTTTTGAAACGCATTTTCCGGTTCACAATGTTCAATTCCTGGATTCCAACCTTTGCTGACAATAAATTCGATTTGCTGACGAATTTGAACATCATCCATTACGGGTAAATAAGAAAAAGTCTCGAACTTACGGCTGGCCGTATTGCTCAAACTTGATTTGTAATCTTGCATGTCACTCATAGTGATAAACTCCAATTAAATGTTAAAAATTTGAATGTGGAATGGGAAAATCCCATTCCAAGCGTAGAACCGTTTACTTGTGAGAAACGTCTAATTTATCTACTGTATCAAATTCAAATTTGATTTCTTTCCAAGTTTCCATTGCCGCGCCTAGTTCTGGACTATGTTTAGCAGCACTAGTCAAAATGTCCTTACCTTCTTTTTCCAATTCACGGCCTTGATTTCGAGCTTCAACACATGCCTCAACCGCTACACGGTTAGCTGCTGCACCGGCTGCATTACCCCAAGGATGACCCAAGGTTCCACCGCCAAACTGTAAGACAGAATCATCACCAAAAATATTCACTAGGGCTGGCATGTGCCAAACATGGATACCACCTGAAGCAACTGGCATTACACCTGGCATTGCTCCCCAGTCCTGGTCAAAGAAAATTCCGCGTGAACGGTCTTCTTTAATGAATGAATCACGCATGATATCAATCCAACCTAAAGTTGCATCACGGTCACCTTCTAATTTACCGACAACCGTACCGGAGTGTAGATGATCACCACCCGATAAACGTAAAACTTTAGTTAAAACACGGAAATGAATACCATGATGTGGATTACGATCTAATACGGCATGCATGGCACGGTGAATATGTAATAACATACCATTATCCTGACACCATTGAGCCAATTGCGTATTGGCTGAAAGGCCACCCGTCAAATAGTCATGCATAATAATAGGTGCGCCAATTTCCTTAGCATATTCAGCACGCTTCATCATTTCATCTGATGTTGGGGCAGTTACGTTTAGATAATGACCTTTACGCTCGCCCGTTTCTGCTTCGGCTTTTTGAATGGCTTCCATCACAAAATCAAAACGATGTCTCCAACGCATAAAAGGTTGAGAGTTTACATTTTCATCATCTTTGGTAAAGTCCAAACCGCCACGTAGTCCTTCATAACACGCACGACCATAGTTTTTAGCCGATAGACCCAGTTTAGGTTTAATGGTACAACCCAATAATGGACGACCATATTTGTTCATTAAGTCACGCTCTACCTGAATACCTTGTGGTGGTCCATTACAAGTCATAACATAAGCAACAGGGAAGCGAATGTCTTCCAAACGTAAAGCACGTAATGCTTTAAATCCAAATACATTACCGACCAAAGAAGTTAATACATTAACTACCGAACCTTCTTCAAATAGATCAATCGGGTAGGCCACAAAAGCATAGAAACACGTATCATCACCTGGAACATCTTCAATTGCATAAGCACGTCCCTTGTAATAATCTAGATCGGTTAATAAGTCTGTCCACACAGTAGTCCAGGTACCAGTTGATGATTCAGCTGCAACTGCAGCCGCAACTTCTTCCCGAGGTACACCATCTTGCGGTGTAATTTTAAAACACGCCAAAATATCAGTTTCTTTTGGGCTATAATCAGGCATCCAATAGGTTTCGCGATATTCTTTTACGCCAGCATTATACGATTTGGCCATTGTCTAAATTCTCCAGTATTTGTTGAGTTTGGTGATTTTCACCTAAGTCTTTCGGACTCAATTCATTCGAAGTTGATTTAATTTCAAGTCTGCTAAAAGTTATTTCAGCTATTAAAATTAATCAACTTCAAACAGTTCTATGAAACTCATTTCATATTCAAAAATAGTTTTGATTTGAATCAATGAATTCGATTTGTCACTAGTATAATCAGAAACCCAAACATGATACAAATCAATAATTTTGATGATTTAGATAAGCAAATACTTATAGTTGATAGAAAATAAGATCATTTACCTTATACTTTTATGGATATTGCTGTCAGATTATATATGTATTATCAAACACATTTATCCCGGTTTTTTAATAACTTAAAACATTTATAAAAAACAAGGTTTTTAAAAGTTTTTAATTGAAAAACAGTTTTTTCAAAGATTAAAACAAGTTGTTTATTTCAATAAAGTAAGTTATTTTTAATTAAATTTTTACCGAGGTAGAGGAAAAATGATGGGCTTTTCTATGATTTGATTGATTTGTAAAGATTGGTTTATGAAAATAATTTATCTTTTATCGCTTTTTTTAGTTTTTCAAACTTAATATTCAATTCATTCAGTTCAGATGTAGTAGGCGAGCTATTCCCGAATTTTGCTGCTTCTTCGATTTTGCCTGCCTGTTCACTAAGGGCTATACCACCAATGGTAGCTGCAGCACCTTTAATTTTGTGTGCTAGAGCAGGGATTTCTTGTCCTTCACCATTTTGTACTTGAGTAGCAAAGTGCTCTATTTGATTTGACATATCCCCTAAAAAATCTTGAGCGACCATTTTCATTAATTCAGTGTCACCCATAAGACGGTTATTTAATGCAACATAATCAAAAACTAATTCATTTGCTCTCTCATCTGTATTATTTGATTGTTTTTTTTCTTGAGGTGTTGTCATCACAATATTGCAATGCTCGGGTAACCAATTTGTTAAGATCACACTCAGTTTGGTAGGATCTACCGGTTTTGCAACATGTTCATTCATACCGGCTAAAATACATTTGTCATGGTCACCTTGCATCGCATTGGCTGTCATAGCTATTATCGGAATTTTATTATTTATGACTTTAGTATCAGGATTTCGAATTCGCCGAGTTGCTTCATAACCATCCATGACTGGCATCTGACAATCCATAAAAACCAACTCATAGGGAAACTGTTCAAGAGCATTTAGTGCTTCTTCGCCATTGGCTACCATATCGACATGTAAGCCAAACTTGTTCAGCATCCCTCTAGCGACTTGTTGATTGGTTACATTATCTTCCACTACCAGAACTCGCGCTTTAAATTGTGGGAGTTCAGATTTGTTTTTAAGCGAATTATACTGAGTATCTATTGCCTCAGCGCCTTCTACCAATAACAAAGTATTATACAACTCAGATTGACATATTGGCTTGCTTAGATATTCTGAAACACCAGCAATCAGTTTTTTCTTCACCTCCTGACTTTGCTCCTGAGTGGTTAGCAAAATCAAATGCGTTGTATCTAATTGTGGATCCGCATCGATTAATTTGCTCAGTTCAAGTCCATTCATCTTTGGCATTTGCATATCGATTAGAGCAGTACTAAACCTTTGCTTTTTAGCCACAGCCTGATGCATTAGGGCAAGTGCTTCAGAGCCACTAGCTGCTAATTGATAGTCAACTTGCCAATTTTCGAGTAACTGTCCGAGTAAAGTACGACTACTCTGGTTATCATCAACCACCAAGACTCTCTTTACCGGCAGCGCAAAACCCTGCGTAGTAGGAATTTTACTGGTTGAAACCTCAGTTGTTGAATTGGCTAAATCTAGAGTAAACCAAAAACTAGAACCTTGTCCAAGTTCGCTCTGAACACCAATTTCTCCACCCATTAATCCAACCAGTTGCTTACTAATAGCCAAACCTAAACCACTACCGCCATACTGACGAGTAGTTGAACCATCAGCTTGACTAAAACGTTCAAACAATCGTTTTTGTTGTTCAACACTTAAACCAATACCAGTATCAGTTACCGTAAATTTGGAAATAGTTCTTTGATTTGATTCCTTTATTATTTGATAATTTACTGACACCTCACCATGTTCAGTAAACTTAATTGCATTACCGACCAGATTAATTAATATTTGTCGAATACGCCCGGGATCACCAAAAAAATGTTGATGTAATATGGGACTTGCTGGGCAGATCAATTCCAAAGATTTTTCTTCAGTACGAAATGCCATCGTCGCGGCAAAAGCCTCAATTAATTCTCCCATATCAAAATCAACATAGTCCAACTCAAGCTTTCCTGCCTCTACCTTAGAGAAATCAAGTATGTCATTAATCAGACCAAGCAAAGAGTCTGCACTGCGTTTTATGGTCAATGCTCGAGCATGTTGTTCATCATCCAAAGAGCTATCTAGCAGCAAATTGGTCATTCCGATGACTCCATTCATTGGGGTACGAATTTCATGACTCATATTCGCTAAGAAATCACGCTTGGCATGATTGGCCTCCTCAGCCTCTTCCTTTGCCAGCTCAAGGTCCTTTGTTCTTTCTTTTACTCGTTGTTCTAATGTTAAGTTGGCACTTCTAAGATCATTTTCCCTTTTATCAATAGTGGCCGACATTGAGAGAATATCACTAGTCAGGGTGCCAAATTCTTGTAGTAACTTCTCTTTTTTTAAAATTTTATTTGCCGTATTGACGGCTTCTTTTCGTTTTTTGTCAAGTGTAATCGAGTTAGTCAGTTGACGTAGGTTTTCAAGTGGGCGAATAAAAATTTTATGACTTAAAAATAAAGTAGTTACAATCGCCACTATAGCAAGTAAAATAGTGGTTAACACGAGTTGAAAGAGGATTCCATCTCTGGTTTTTAGCAGGTTACTATTGTCTAATTGGCCAACTAATTGTATCTTGTAGTCCGGCAACTTGATTGTGGTTTGATGTGCCTTAGGCAAGTCTGGTCCGAGTGATACTAATAACTGACCAGAATGATAAACCTGTAATTGTTCCTGCCCAATATCTTCAGGCCAACGATAGTTTGATATTAACGATGCAATAGGTATTTCGAAAAGCAAAACACCTTCAGCTAGATTGTTATAGTGGATGGCTGTTGCAAATAACAGAAATGACTGCCCCTTATATTGATGAGCACTGAAATGATCTACTATCTTACCACCCATCATTTCTGTAACCCAATCTTCCTTTCTGTATTCAAACTTAGGGAATGATTGACTAGCGTGAATGATCCCTCCCTCAAAGTCTAGTACGACTATCTGGACTTCTTTTCCAAGAATTTTTATTCCACGCATATAGTCTTGTAAGTTGGCCTTCATAAGTTCGGGTTGCATGACGGCTTGGGTAAAAATCGGCTGACCAGCACGATCCTTGATTAGAGATTGGCGATCCTGAACAAAATTACTTAATAATACGGCATAAGTATTTATGCGACGTTCAAAATCCTGCTGTTGTAAATTACTAAAATCCGATGTCAGAACATAGTGCATGTATAGATAAATAATAAATCCAAACAAGCTAAATGCTGCGGCTAACAACATACTAACAGCCCGAGAAATGGTCAATAACCTTTTAGGTGCAATTGCTATTGATTTATTCACAATTATCAATCATTAGAGAGTAAGATAATTTCATTTTGTGGTCCGAAACGAGCCATGCGAAAATCATCCATACCCAAAGCTTCATGGGCATCAGGATTCGATTCAGAAAAAACAGAAAACGGTTTCACATAGGTTTTTATCAAACCTTGGATGGGAGAATCCAGATTCTCAAACGCATTTCGAAGCGCAGCTCTTCTGACCTCAGCATGGGTATTCATATCCACCTTTTCTGCTGCAGCAATTAATAAACGAGTTAAATCATAGGCATGAATAAAACCAGTCGGTGCTTTTATATCAGTAGGACGAGTGATGGTCTCTGGAAAAAGATGATAGGCTTGCTCGAGTACTCCTTGTTGAAAAGAATTTAATTTATCAAGGAAAGAAAAAGAGGACTGGATAAAACAAAGCTTTATTTCTTTTCTTATCTCTGGCACGACTACTTCAGCAAAATCTCCACCACTAACCCCCCAATGACTGAAGATTGGCAGACGCTCATTTTTCGGTAACGAAGCCATCGCTTGGGAAATAATCTTAGCTTCTGGTGTATTGGCAACCAAAAATACAGCGTCAGCTTTAGCCAGATTAATCTCTCTTAGCAAAATACGGGCACTTTCTAGCGAAAGTCCCCAGTTAAACCACTTCACCGATGTTGGAGTCAAATTTCTTGCTTCGAGAGCCTTGGTCATAGTTCGTTTATTGGATTTACCCCAACCAGTTTGTTCTAATAACAAGGCTGGTTTCCGCACTCCTTCCTGAGTTACTGCGTGCTCGGTAATAACAAAACCAGCCTTGCTATCATCAACCGAGAGTCTAAAAATCCAATTCATTTTAGATGGGTAGCGGGTGATAGGAGCAGCAGCAGCCCAAGGATCTAAAACCAATATACCACGAGTATTTATGTATTCTCGGCTGGCAAGTAAAGGAGGGGAGTGTATACCAGAGAAAAGAACTAATGCGGAAGGATCGCGTAAATAGGCTTGCAAGTGTTTTTTAGCTCTAGGAGTACTGCCCCGATGATCTAGAATTTTTAATACGACAGGATATCCACCCAAGTGATTATCTATCTCAGATAAGGCTGTTTTAATCCCTTGTTCAATAGATATTGCGGACGCACGAGTAGTTGTTCTATCAGCACTAAAATACAGAGTCAATACATCTGTTTGAGCAGCATACAAGATATTAAAAAAACTAACGATTAAGCTAATTATTACAACAAAGACAATTTGCATTCTATTGAAAATCCACATAGGAAAAATTAGCTTTAGCCTATTCATAATAGTGTAATATCCTTTTATCTAACCCAGTAATTTATCAACAGAGCTAAGGTTATTGATTTGGAGCGATGTTGTTCAAAGCACAAAAAAAATCATAGTTTCAATATCTTAGTTTGTCAATTATTACCCCTTGGATATATTTCTCTGATTCTACAGGGCGTTGACTTTTCAGATATTAGACTGATTTTGAGAGAATTTTGAGTCTTACCAGGCATTTTTTCATATTATGATAATATAAAATACAGCTACCAGGTCTGTTCTTACTGCTTTGCTACATCCAAGGCAGAACGAAGATTAGCCAGAACCGACCGCATTTATGGTTCGGCAATATGTACCCCATTAAGTTAACCCTAAAAAACGCAGTCGCCATCTACTGCGACCCCCTTAAGCACTGAATCTTAAGGATTTTCTGGAACATTTTGATTTCACCTGTAGGGTGGCTACAGGTAAAGCCAAAATAACCCATAAAACCCTTAACCTTCAGCACTTAAGTGGACCTCGCTACGAAGTCAACTGCGTTTTTTAGGTTAACGAGATATAAATCACCAAAAGAAAAAACTATATAGAATAATCAACCCATGGTAAATTATGTATTTTTATAGTACATATGCTTAAACGATGAATTTTGATAATAATGACTTAAAAACAGTAAAAATTCTAATAGTCGATGACCACGATGATATACATGAAGATTTTAAATTGATTTTTTCTTCCGTTTATCATCTAAAAAATGAGTTGGATGAACTACTAGAAGACATACTCGATGAACCAGGGACACAATCTCTTAGTGAGAACTACAAGTTCAAAATTGACTCTGCTTACCAAGGCAAAGAAGCACTGCAATTAGTCGAAAGTGCCATTCAAAATGGAATCCCCTATTCAGTGATATTTATGGATGTTCGTATGCCGCCAGGTTGGAATGGAGTGGAGACTATTCGACAAATTTGGAAAAATTATCCTGAAACCAATATTGTTCTTTGTACCGCTTATTCTGATTTTAGCTGGGAAGAAATCATTCAGACATTGGGCTACTCTCATCATCTCTTAATCTTAAAAAAACCTTATGACCGTTTAGAAGTGATACAGCAAGCTTTATCACTAATCATAAAATCTGAGGAAATAAATAACTATAAAAAACGCATTGCGGAATTAGAACAAGAATTGGAAAAACATAGGTCGTAATTTTAATGTTTTTTGATATACACATAAACCTAAAAAAATCAGGAGTCGAGTATGAATACCCACTTTAGCGTCTTTAGTCTATTTATTATTGGTTTATTTTTGGTTAATTTATTGCCAGTCAGTATAGCCGGTCCAACTATTATACCGGTGGATGGCGTAAACTATACAATTAATACCACTATCATGGAAAACCTTAATCGATTAAATGGAAAAAAGGTCAGTATCACCCTTAATGGTGGAAAAATAATTAGTGGTAAAGTGAAATCAGTTGGAGAACATTTGGTCCATATCGAAAAAATATCAGGTAAAGAATTTTTTGATGCACTGATCCAAATCGAAAAAATCCAGGCTATAGAGACTCAATTTAGAAAATATCAACGTTAGTGACATGATTGCCATCCATACAAATAGGCTGGATGGCATATGAAGATAGAAATTAAAAAATCAGATTCAGCATTAGCATCATAACCACTAAAAAGAGTATCGTCATAACACCTCCTGCACGCATAAAGTCAGGAACTCGATAACCAGCAGGTCCCATAATTAAGGCATTTACCTGATGGGTAGGAATTAAAAACGAATTTGAGGTTGCTATCGCCACAGTTAGGGCAAATACAGCGGGATTCGCCCCAACACCGATAGCAATATTAACTGCCAAGGGCACTAATAGTACGGTTGCTCCTACATTGGACATTACTAAGGTAAAGAAAGTCGCCAATATAGCTACCGCTAATTGAATCACCCATATTGGCATATCACCAACGAAATAGATGGTTTGATCCGCAATCCACTTGGCAGTCCCCGAGCTTTCCACAGCCAGTCCTAAGGGTATTAAACTGGCTAATAAAAATACCGTTTTCCATGAAACAGCCTGATAGGCTTCATCCATTTTTAATACCCCTGAAAGAATCATCCCGACCGCACCAGTCAATAAAGCCACCGATAAGCGAATATCCGTGAATAACACCATAAACAGAGCAATACCGAAAAACAAACCCGCCCAAGCAACTTTTTTGGGGCGCAATTCTTCATGTGGGAACTCAGTGGTAACCACGACAAAATTAGAATTTTTTTCTAATCGAGCTAGACTTTCCCAGGGAATATGACCGACCAAGGTATCACCACTTTGAAAGGGCATACTGCGAATATTTTCTCCTTGACGTAAGGTTTCACCATCCCGATGTATGGCAATCATACTAAAACCATAAGTTTTTCTTAACCAGGCATCACGCGCACTTTTGCCAATTAGATCAGAGCCGGGGGGAATGACCACCTCAGCTATACCGGCTTTTGCTGGTGATAAAGATTCGGCAAAACTACGCATTTCAGTACGTTGTTTTAAGCCATGTTCAGTCACAAAATTATTTAGATGTCTGACATCAGCCACAATTCCTAATACCATACCGGCTTCGATTTCGGTGTCATAAGCCATAGCTCCTTCACCGACCATACTGGCTCGACCACTGCGTTTTACGCCGATAGCCCGTACCTTATATTTACTTTCCAGCTCACCCAACATATGACCAATTAGGGTGCTGTCATCTTTTACTACCACTTCAAACAACCCGGTAGAAATTCCATATAAGTTGTTAAAATAATCCATGGTACTAGAGGCACTGGTAGAACTTTCACTTTTTGTTGCAGGCAAAACAAAACGTCCAGCAACCACAAAGTAAATAATCCCGACAGACACTAATGCGAGCCCAATAGGTGTGACAGAGAATAAACCAAACGTTTCCATTTGGTTTTCTGGGGATAAAGCCGTATTCGACGTTTGAATTAAATCATTCAGAAGAATTAACGGTGAGGACCCCACCATAGTGACAGTACCACCTAAAATGGCACAAAAGCCCATGGGCATTAGTAAACGCGACATGGGTAAATTGGCACGAGCTGAAATTCTTGATACCACGGGCAAAAATAAAGCCGCTGCACCGACATTTTGCATAAATGAAGAAATAATGGCCACTGTACTGGAGATAATTGGAATGATTCTCGCTTCAGAAGTACCGCCAACGTTTAAAATAAAAGTTGAAACCTTATTCATAACACCGGTTTTATCCAACCCGGCTCCAATTATCATCACTGCAATAATAGATATCACGGCATTACTGGAAAAACCATCAAAGAGGTGTTTACTATCAACCAGGCCATGTTCCAAGCCCATAAAAGGGGCTAATAAATCGCTTAAACCCAGCAATACCATAATGCTAATGGCTGCTACATCGACATCAACCACTTCAAAGGCAAATAAATAAATGGTCAATAAAAGAATTCCTGTTACCCAGGCAATTTCAATGGTCGGCTCATTATAAATTAAAAAAATGCCACACATGATAAAAATCGCCGCCGATGCGAGACGTCTTTTAATCAATTGTTTTGTGGTTTTTTTTACTTCTTCTGTCATTTTAGAGTAGTTCCTGAATATTAAATTGCTAACGGTTTAGGCGAACCAAAAAGATACCGACAAAAAATCCCAAGCCACAGAAAGTGGTTTTTTAGGATTATAAAACTCAAAAAAATATTATTGCAAAATCAATAGAATGATTTTGATAAAATAACAAAACAAAATAATTACGGGGGTAATTAAATATTTGTATAGATAATAATTCGGGGTTTTTTAGCGGGCTTACCAAAAAGAGATGGTATTTACTAAGGTACTTTGGACCATCTTGGAGGTATTATATCAAAAGGCTGGTCTAAAAAATATCCGAGAGCCAAAAAAGCTAGAGATTTTTTTTGTTGCTACTTTCACCCTAAAAAACGACAACCTAATAGCAAGCCAGCCATTTTAACTTCAAGCATTGAGTTAAACACGATATTGTTAATTGACTTTAACTAATACAACACTTTTACTGGCTTTTGTGATTAATTCAGTATTTGATAGTTTTTTATTATTTTGCTTGGGAAGTTTAATCTCGTTTTTTTCCAATAATGGTAATACATAGCTTATTTTTAAGGCATAGTTTACATTTTGACTAAATGATCCTGTCGATTTATAGGTATTAGCCTGATCAAGTTTTCCGGTTACAATGCCGACTACATCTGATTTTTTATCAACTAATGGACCACCCGAGTTTCCGGGCTGAATCGCAGAATCAATTTGCATAAAACGGGGATCATTTTTAAACCCTGTCAGGGAATTAATGTGTCCGAAAGTTGCTTTAATTTCTTGGCCTTGCAATTGAACCAGAGGATAACCCAAGGCGCAAATATCATTGCCTTTTTTAATCCCTGCCGAATTAAGATTCAAAAAAGGAGCATCGATAATCCCAACTTTCAGCAAGGCAATATCATTTTCGGTATCTTCATCAATTAATTCAGCCTGATATTCAATATTTTTATATTTAATTGAGATTTGATCTGAATTTTTAACGACATGACTATTGGTTATTAAATAGCCATCACGAGAAATAAAAAAGCCAGAACCTAGCCTTGATGCACTATTATTTAGACCTGAATTCTTTTTTTTTGAATAATTAATACCCAGGGCTTTTTGCTGCTTTTTAATCCGATCTTTTGCATCAATAGGATTAACTTTTTTACTACTCCAATGGCTAATAAGCGCTTGAGAAATCGATTCGAAAGAACTGGGTAATTGGGTTAATAACGGACTTGTGTTTTTCACCTTGGCAAAATCATGATTATTTGATTTTCTAAAACTTTTTACCGTTGTCTGATTATTATTTTGATTGTATATGACTTGCCCATTGGCTAGCTTTATTATTTTTATTTTGTGATCTTCTGCGCTGGAAAAGACGATTTCAACTAAATAATCAGCACCTTGGCTGATACTTTTTATTTCGATCTCACGCACGCTTTGATTCTCATCAGAATTTATTTGTGCGGCTCTTAATAAAAAATTCCGATCAACCTGAATAAGCCTATTGGTATTAAAATAATTTGTCGCACAAGCTTCTAAATCCCTTATTTCTTGTGCCGTCAAACTTGATTCAGTTTGGTTTAATGGAAGTGATATTTTTTCCACCATGGTAATTTGGTTACCACTGCCATCAGAGAGGGTAACTTGAGCCTTAGGTTCATATATTTTGTCATCTAATTGTCGATTATAAAAAACCACAAAACTGGGATTACCGGCTTGTTGAGCTAATTTAATTAGTTTTTTATTGGCGACAAATGATTGGCAAGAAGCAGAAGTTTCATATTCTTCAAAAGTTCTTTGTTCACTGGGCGAACTTGGCCTTTCTCTGACTTCGGTATTCGCATCTTCTATCATATTAATAAAAGCGGGGCTTTCATACGAAGCAGCAAAAGCTGTAGAAAAAGACATTATTAATAAAATAAACATTAGGCTTTTCATCATCTCAATCACCTTCTTTTACTTCAATTAAAAAATTTTCAACCCTATCGATGGTTAATGATCTTTCCTGATACATTAGGCTAGAATTTTTTGGTAATAGTTGATACTTCCAAGCCGTTGGTTTTTCTGTGGCCACTTTATTTTTATCATAAAATTGTGATCTTATTTTTAAATTCAATGGAAAATCGGTTAAGTTTCTAATCGTAGTAAACACTTCTACATTACGGGTTGGTAAACGTTTAATACCTAGGTTTTCCACAGAAATTTTTGAATAACTAGTACGCTCATTTGAGTCATTAAGATATTCCCAACGCTGTAAACTTTTATCGAGTATTGCGACCGAATTAAGTTGATAAGCAGGGCCTATATCATTAGGATTAATTTTTTCACCATAAGTTGGCCCAAGATGCTCTTTAGTACAACCACTAATTACTAAGTTTAAGATTATTAAAAAACTGACTAAGGCTATCATTGACTGTTTCATCTACTTTTTTACCTTCTTTTGATTTTAAGTAATTCACATGGTATTTATCTTTTTCTGAAAGAACTTCAGAAATTTTTTCACTATTTATAAAACCCTTGGGTTTATCGATATTATTAAAAACATGCTTAATAACAATATGATTATTTGGAATATCAATCGCTAATAATTGATTATTTTTATCTTGATAGGTTTCAATTGCCACCTCATATTTCCCCGGTTTTATTTTACCCATAACAAGATGGATTCCACCGGGAAGGTTTGTCCAATATCGAGAATCAGCTTCAGTAATAACTGAATTGGCCACATTTTCTGCGATTTTTCCAGTAACAGTCCCCACCGCGCCAATAGCCAATAAGGTTAAAGTAATACCACCAGCTATAGCATCGGCTTGAGCATTACCGGTACTATTATAATTTGAAGCAAAAGAATGGGCGGCTTCAAAACCAGATTTACCCGTTTGTAATAATTGTTGAGAAGTTTGTTCTGTTTCATCTTTCCAAGCGACCTTCCCTTGAATGATCTTATCCACCTCTCTGCCCCCTCGAGTGGACGCTTGGAAATAGATATCTTCAAGTAAAGAAGACTCAGATATTAAGTTGTTTATCTTAACTTTAGGAGGAACTTCAAAACCAATCTCACGAAACTTCAATTCGGTATTATTTTTACCAGCGGTATATTTTTCTGGACCTTCACCGGTTTCAATAAACAGAAAAAAATTACTATTTTTTACCGCTTCTACAACATTGCTATAGGTAATTAAAGAATCTACGTTTTTAAGTTGCGTTTCTTCTAATGGCATTGCAACTTTTTTTATAAATTTATTGGATACCCAGCCTAAGTCCGTCTGACTCCACTCATTATTACTAGTAACAACCTCTATAACCTGATCTTTTTTATATTTTCCAGCAACTTTTGCTCCCGTTTCAGGTTTTTCTCGTATATTAAGCGAGTTGGCGAGCACAGTATATTGGCTAACAGACTTTTTACTTTCTTCACTCTTTTTAGTCTTTTCAGCAGTTTCAGTAGTTTCAGTAGTTTCAGTAGTTTCAGTAGTTTCAGATTTTTCTTCTTTCTGTTTATTTTCTGGACAAGAAAATGTATTTTTTGTTTCGCTATCGAAATTTTCTTTACTTTGAGAGATACAAAGTACTTTAAAATTAGATTCCGAGTCTCCAATAATTTTAGATAGTTCATTAATAGAATCTTCGAATAAAGACTCATCACCATTTAGCTTTGAAGATAAAGCATCTAACAATAGTAACGATTTAAAATCTGCTTGGTATTGTTGATCTTCACTTCTGGAATCTTGTAATAATCCACCTTTAAAACTGGCCCGAGCATTTTCATAGTCCCCTTTATCTAAAAATAACAAGCCTCGATAATAATAAACCATAGACCGTTCATAGGGTTCACCAATAAAACGCTTTTGTTCCTCTCCATGCCATAAACTTTTCGCTTTTTTTGCCGAATCATCTTCTGATGAAACGGTTTGAAAATTTAATAAAACTTTGTCAAAGGCAAATTCGGCATCACTTCGATAATTATTTTGATACGCATACAGACCCAAATTCATCAAATTCAGGACTTCATTTCGTTTTTCTCCCAAATAATAACTGAGATATAAATCATGCAAATCATTAGGTTTGTCTTCAATTTTTTTATAGGTATCATAAATACTTTGAGGTTCAACCACATGCACTGAATTTTGAGCAACACATCCAGTTAAAACCAATATTAAAAAATAAATAAATAATTGTTTCATGAATTATCCTAAACAGATTAACGATAGATCACATTGGAAGCCGATGATTTTTTGAACTCATATATATTGGTCCAAACTAAAGCACCCGTTTCTAAGTCAACCAATTTAAAACTAATTTGGTGATATTTGGTTTCATCTCCGGTTCGATTATTTAAGGTATCAAGAGACATAATTTTTCCACCCAAGCGGTAATCAGCACCATGAATTTTTTTTGCATTTCCTAAACTACCCGTACTCAAGGTTCCTTCTCGTTTTAACTCTCGTTCATCAACCACCATTTCTATATCTTCTCGTTCCAGAAATACCATTCTTCCCAGTGCAGCACGATTAAGGTTTATTAATAAGCGTTCCGTAATCAGGTTTTTATTAATGATTGAAGAACTTTGATTTTTAAAATATTTACTATCAATAATTATTCTTGGCGGTGTCTTTTTATTCACTAGAAAACCGGTTGAGACAATATCACGAATCATGGTGTCAACCATGGCAACTATATCCTGAGACTCGATACCATTACCTTGTGTTTGACGGCTATTGCTTCCGACATCCTGATATACAGACGGCTTGCCTTTCTCATTGACGATATTTTTTGAAGTAGTAACACAGCCGACTAAAGCCAATGAAAAAGTGAACAAACAGAATAGAGAAAAAGATTTTTTCATTTGATTTAAACCATTTAAATTGTGTAATAAAAATTTTTTGCCTTTTGGTAGCAAACAGACAAATTTATTTTTTAATCTGTGGATACTACAGGATTTGACAGGTTTTGTCTGTAGGATTTTTCTTACAAATTGATTGAATCATTGAGAGAACAGCGAAAAATTTGGCTGTAAAAGGTAATTAGAAACAAAAATTAGCCAACCTGGCAATAGATCAAAGAACAACAAACTCTAACTATAAATCTTGACAAGGAACTTCTGAACCTAAATTAATCAGTTGGGCCGTAGCGAGACTGAATAAAGTGCTGAAGATTAAGAATTTTATGGGTTATTTGGGTTAAAGCAGTGATACCCCATACTTAATCGGGTTTAAGACACTTATATGTCTTAATTGTGCATATTTTTGCCTTAGTTTTGACGAATACAATGGATTCTGGGCGACTTGTGAAAAAGCCCATCGACCTGGTTTGGAATTTACCTCAAGAATAACCGGTGAAAAATCTGATTTGATAATAATATCAAATCCTATATCCGCTGCCCCCCCAAATGGTTCGAACATTCTGGAACCATGTAGACATAAGTCAACAATTTCATTATAAAGAAACTCATTATCTATATTTTTAAACTTCGCTCCCAATTCGTCAAACAATAATTCAATGGGCATGGCAAAACCTGATGAACTGATATTGGAAGTAAGCATTCCTATATTACCAACTCTAGTCACTATTCCTGCGACTAATGGCTCCTTATTTTTAGCATTTTTCTGAACCAGGACTCTTATGTCGAAGCATGAATTATTGATTTTACATGCCTCCAAAGCAGGTGACGCCACATATGATAAGGCATATTCATCGATAATTTTTTGTTGAGATAAGAGATTTTTAGGGAAGGCTGCATCCATTTTATTATCTGGTGATTTTAGGTGTATAACAGAATCTTTAGCCTCTAATAGCTTAATCCCTTGTCCTCCAAAACCATACCTTGGCTTAAGATAATAGCTTCCACCGTCATGCAACCATTCCCAATTAATTTCATTTACCGGAACACATTTCACCGCAGGAAGTTTATGTTTTTCACAAAACAAAGAAAAATTGAGCTTATCATCCATTAAAGTGGTTAATTTAGGGGAATTAAAGATTAAACAACCATTTTGCTGTAAGGATTGCAAAAATTTATTCAGTTTATTTTTTTGTTCCAGAGTTTGGCAAGTCACTCGATCATACAAAATCTTAGGAATGGGTCTCTCAACCATTTCCCAATGCCTATTATAGCGCCAGACATTATTTATTCCTGTAAGTGCACTTTGGTAATCAATAAAGACCAGTTCAACTCCCAGTTTCTCTGCCTGAATCGACATTTCTTCAAAATAGGTGTTCTGTAAACCAAATGGTTCGGGTTGATTTTGTTTTTTTGCAATAATGCCAATACTCATATGCTGACCCATTTTATCCAATCGTTCTGAGTGCTGTAACTTCTTGTAACAGTTGTAACAAGAAAAATCCATATAATCCTAGAAAAATCAGTTGCCATCTACTGCGGCCCCACCTAGTCGGCCACCGTAAGCACTAAATCTTACGACTCCATGGACGGAGGAGGTAGAGCGAAGCATGGAGCCAGAGCCGAAGGTTTTTCTGGAACATTTTGACTGTACCCGTAGGGTGACTACGAATAAAGCCAAAATAATCCATAAAATTCTTAATCTTCAGCACTTATGGGGGCCGCCGAGGCTGAACCTCGCTACGATGTCAACTAATTTGTTCTAGGATAATCATTTCAGATCTTAAAACCAAAGGAGTTTAATAATGAAAAAACAGGTAAAAAAATTCTTAACACTTAGTCTTTCTATTGCAGCTTTAAGCAGTAACGTATTTGCCGCCGGTAATGGAGGAGGTAATTCTAGTGGCTTAGACGCAGCGGAAGAAACTCATTTAGTATTTATGCGTGAAGAAGAAAAATTAGCCAGAGACGTTTATCTTACTTTGGCTTCCTTATATCCAAATACATCGGTATTTCTTAATATTGGCGAGGGTTCTGAACAAACACATACTGATACTATGCGAGATAAATTAGCACAATTTAATGTTAGCGATCCCAATCCCAATACGAACAATCTTCCATCCAGTATTGGCGTTTTTACGGGAGCAGATTATGGATGGTATTTTAATGAAAAATATACTCAATTAGTGGCTAATGCACAAAATAGTGAACTAGATGCTCTATATGTGGGAGCTTTTATAGAAGAACTTGATATGCATGATATTGTCTACTGCCCCCAAGTTATACTCGATACTAATAATGGTATTAATGATTGCGGCCTCATTTACACGGATGAAACCCCATTAATTAATAGTTATAACTCATTAGTGGATGGTTCAAAATCACACCTACGTGCTTATGTTGGCAACATTGAAGCGATTATTGGTGAAGGAAATTACCAAGCGCAAATCTTATCTCAAGCTGAAGTGGATGCCATTCTAGGCCGTTAAACCTATCAGGGAGGATATATGAAAAACTTTTTACTACTTGGTTTTTGTCTGCTAATTTCGGGCAATGGTTTAGCGGATGACAAAGATATTGACGGTATTCCAGATCATTTAGATAAATGCCCCAATACTAAGAAAGTATTTAAAAATGATCCCAATTTTAAATACTTGGCAGCCGTCCTCCCGGAAAACCGTTCTCCAAAACCACAAAGCGTAGCCGTGGATAAAAAGGGTTGTGCACTCGACTATGATGAAGATGGTATTGCCGATCATGCTGATTTTTGTCCTGAAAATTCAGCATTGGAGATTTCCATGGGAGTCTATAAAAATGGTTGTCCTAAACAAAGCGATGCTGATGGAACACCAGACTATCGGGATTTATGCCCCAATACTCAACGTGGGGTAAAAACGGATGCTAATGGCTGCCCTGTTTCATAAACTATTTATAAAGAGGAATAGTAAATTCAGCACTGGTTTTGTTCGGAATTGTTTTTAAAAATAAAAAGTGACCTTGGTGACGCTTAATAATTTTTTTGGCAATAATCAGACCTAAACCCGTGCTTTTTTCTTCAATTTTCTGTGTTAGCTCTCTATCTCCAGTGAAACTTTCATCTATTGCTTTTTCAACATTTTCATTACCTATAGTCACCTTGGCATAGCGTCCAATAGCTTCAAGTCGCACTTCGATACAACTTCCTGCTAATGAAAATTTAATGGCATTATGGATGAGATTATCAAATACTTGAACGACACGATTTTTATCCATAAAAACAATAGGATTGGTTTTGAAATCCGTATTGATTTGAATTTCTTTGGTATGCGCAAGTAGCGCATAAATTTTTAAGCGTTGTTCAATCAGCGGTTGAAGTGGCTGGGCACTGAGCTGCAATTTCAATTCCCCCGTTTCAATCACCGAACTATCCAGCATATCGTTAGCCAAGGTTAATAATTGATTAACCGCTGTATATGCCGTTTCAATACATTCTTGTCTTGCCGCATCCTCCAACTGAACCTCTGAGTCTTGTAATATTTCCAGGTTGGCTAAAATTCCTCCCAAAGGACCACGAATATCATGGGCAGCAATACCCATTAATTTCGTTTTGGCTTTATTGGCTTTTTCTGCTGCCTGCTCGGCTTTTTTCCGATCGATGACTTCTTGGGTCAATTGCTGGTTTAGTGATTTCAGTTCGGTTCGGTTTTCTTGCAATTGGGAATAAAAATGCTCAAGTTTTTGCATGGTAAGATTAAAGTTCTGCATCATATTACTTATCTCATTACTATTTCCTGATAGTACTGGCAGCCGTGTTTTTAAATTGCCATTGGCAACATTTCTTAAGCCATGAATCAAAGTTTTTACATGGTCAAACACATGAATTTTTAGTATAAAAATAAGTAAGAAAGATAATGTTAACATGATAATTAAAGGTAGAAAGCTTTTAATACCTAGCTCTACATATTTTTTTTTCAACTCTCGGTCATCAATTGCAACCATTATTTCAGCAATTTTACGTCCTTGGGTATTTTTTAAAGACTGAGTTTTGGTTAAATATTTATTATTGTTTTCATCCTGGAGGATTTGCTTATTACGAGTTATTTTCTGGGTAAAATTTGTATTTACCTTCTGCAAATATTTATCGTAAATGACAATATTCGCATTTGCCAATTTGGCCATTCTCTGGACCAATGGGGTGTGATTATTGATAATTTTTAACATCACAATACGCCCTGCAAGATCACCATTATCATACCGAAAAGTGGCAAAAGTACGGATACATAGAACGTGCTGTAGCTCTCTTTGTTGAGGAATATCTATCTCAAATTGCTCAGCCAATTGTGCTAATGGATAAGATATCAGTTCTACTTTGGGCCTAGATAAATCAAAATTTGCCTGATGCGATTTATTTTTTATGAGAACATTGCTTGCTGCCAAACGTTCTTCATCATCTAATAAAAACATCAAGTCAATATTATGCAATGAAGAAATATTTTTTAATAAGATATCGATACTATGGTATTTATCATATTCAATTAGAGGAACCAATTTGGTGTTTAGCTCACCAACAATCAATGCCATATGATTAAATTTATCCAACTCATTTAAGAATACTGAATAGGCAATGGTAAGTTTAAATTGGAGATTATCCTGAATTTCTCTTTTAACGTTGTGATTCCACTTGTAGGTAGCAGAAATATCATGAGCAATAATAAGAGCAATTAAAATCAAAAAAAGAAATAATAAGGTATTAATTAGCCTCATATATTGATTGTATCACCCTCATTTAAGGTATTTAGAAGCTTGAATGATTGTTAGATTTATCATAAAGAGGGTATCCTTCTTTTTCCCAACGCATTATGCCACCTTTTAATACCCCCAGAATATTAAAACCTTTGTCTATTAAAAACCTTGCAGCACTAGGCGATTGTTTCATTAGCCCATCAGAGATAATAATGGGTCTGTCAAAGGGTATTTCAGCATAGTGGTCAGCTAATTTTACCAGTGGCATAAAGTGAGTATTTTTTATCATCCCCTTAGACGTATTCCACCAGGTCGGACGAACATCCAATACCATGACATTTTCTTTTTTTATAAGTTTTGCCACTTTTGATGGGCTCAACTTTTTTACTCGAATCGATTTAAGGGGTTGATTGATTAACATAGGAAAATTAAAACGATACCATTCTGGAATACCTCCCTCAAACCAATAAACTTTTTTATAGCCCATTGCTATTGCGGCCTGGCTTGCAATTCTGCTGTATAAGCAACTTTTTCCCATACAATAAAAGACGAGAGGTCGGTTTTTATCTATGCTGTACTTTTTATTGATCAATAATTCTTTGGCATTTTTCATTTCCGACAAAGGAATATTAATGGAATCAGGAATATGCTGAATTGAATACTCAATTTGCGTCAATGAATTAATTAAAACCACTCGGTCATTTTTCATCATATCCTTAACTTCAGGAGCGGTTACTAGCGTAAGAACTTTTCGTTCCTGAGCATACAATTTAAACAGATTAGCAATGATTACCAATATGACAAAGGTGGAGATATAAAAAATACGGCTCATTTAGGTAAGCACTTTTGTTGTTGTATTTATTATTGGGCATTTCGCCCTGATGGAAAAAACTGATAGCCAGTTCTCCATACTGTTACTATATATTGTGGTGAGCTTTTATCATCTTCTATTTTACTCCGTAACCGTTTCACTTGGACATCAATAGAACGATCAAATGGTTCATGTTCATAACCTTTTAATATTTCACTCAACTTGTCTCGACTTAACTCTTTTTTCGGGTTTTCTACAAAAATTTTTAATAACCGATAATCAGCATCCGTTAGCTTCACGAGCTGCTCATTTTTAAATAACTGCCTGCTTTCCAAATTTAGACGATAGGGACCAAACCAGTAATTTTTGGAAAGGAGGTAAGGCTTTGCATCAGATTTCACAGCTGAAGTCCCCCCAGCCGTCCAGCTTCTACGTAATAAAGCTTTTACTCGTGCCAATACCTCACGCACATTGGGGGGCTTAGCTAAATAATCATCAACCCCAATTTCGAGTCCTACAATACGATCCGTATCATCAGCAAAACCCGATAACATTAAAATCGGAAGCATATTACCCGCTGCTCGAATTCTTTTGGTAATACTGAGACCATCTTCTCCCGGCATGACCTGATCAAGGATCAATAAATCAATTCTGTCATTCTCTATGTGCTCATCCAAACAAAGCGGATCGGATAGACAAGTAACCTGAAAACCATGTGCTCCCAAATACTTCGCAATTGCCTGCTGAAGTGTGGGTTCATCATCTAGTATCAATATACGTTTATTCGACATTGCAACTTTATCTTTCTCAAAAAAGGCGATTTAAAAAATAAAAACGAGCTACTCAATACAGTATAATACTGATAAGAAGTATAGCATGAAAAAACCTACAAAATAGTCGATTAATGAATCATATCAATGTGCTACAAAGGCTTTGATTTATAATACAAACAGATTTCTTGCCATGAAAAATTTGTCGATCCGATTCACCCTCTAATAAAAAATATTCCGTATCGACTGAGGTAATTTAACTTTAGCTGCCTTACCATTAGCCGATTTTATATGTATGCAAAACTCCAAAACCTTATCACCTTAAACAATAAAACATACTCAATCACTTGGTTTTTAACCAAACCAACCTTATATTTGACAACACTAGTTCAGTTAATGCTAATAAGCCATTCTCCCATTAAATCCAAACTCATGCTAAAATACTAATCAAGTAGCCTAATTAACACGAGATTCCAAATATGTCTGATATCCAATTTAATAATCAAATCACCAATGAAATTACTGTAACTCCCGAAGCTGCCGTGCAATTACGTGGCATTGTTGATAATGAAGAGGGCGTAGCAGGCGTTCGTATCTTTGTTGCTGGTGGTGGTTGTGGCGGTATGAATTATGGTATGACCTTGGTTGAACAACCTCACGAACGTGATTGTGCCTGGGAGGATGGTGACCTCAAAGTATTTGTTGATGTGGTAGCCCTTGGCTTTTTAGAAGGTGTCGAAATTGATTTTCGCTCTGAAGGTTTAAACCAAAGTTTTGTATTTAAAAATGTCTTTGCCAATACTAGCGGTGGCGGTGCCTGTGGTGGTTGTGGCGGCGCATCCGGTGGTGGTGGCGGTGGTTGTGCCTAAAACTGCTTAGATCTTGAATAGTTCTAAAAATTCCCGGTTATTATTAATAGCCAGGCCGCAAAGTTATCGGATTAGTCCTTATTTGTTTGCTGCTAGACATATGGGCTTAAAGGTAGTTTTAGCTTCTGAAGGTGAGCACTCACTTATCTCAGAAGTCCACGAAGGTATTAATATCGACTTTAGTGCCTTCGAACACTCCGTACACACTATTGTGCAAGCTGCTGGGGAAATCCCGTTTGCCGGGATTATCGGTTGTGATGATAGTACCGTTGAGTTAGCTGCAGCAGCCGCTCAAGCCTTGGGTTTACCCCATAATCCTCCTGAAGCAGCTCGTTTATCCCGTCGAAAAGATTTATCCCGCCGTCATTTGCAAAAATATGGTTGTGCTGTTCCTGAACATCGCTATTTAGATTTATCCCAAGATCTCGGTCCGCAAATCTCTGATCTCAGTTATCCCTGTGTGGTCAAGCCTATTCATTTATCCGCCAGTCGTGGTGTGATTCGGGCAAATAATTCCGTCGAATTACTTAAGGCCTGTGAACGGATTAAACCCATTATGGCGGGTGCCAGCGATCCTATTGAAGCTAATCGCGCTTTAATTGAAGATTATATTGATGGCGTTGAAGTGGCTTATGAAGGTTTTTTATATGAGGGTGAATTAAATACTCTGGCTATTTTTGATAAACCTATTCCTTTGGAAGGACCGTTTTTTGAAGAGAGTATTTATGCCACGCCATCCCAATTAAGTCCTGAGCAGCAGCAGGTCATTAAAGAAAGTGTTGCCCAGGCTTGTCAGGCCTATGGCTTAAAAACCGGTCCCATTCATGCGGAACTACGGGTTAATTCGGATAACGCCTGGATATTGGAAGTCGCCTCTCGCACAATTGGCGGCGATTGTGGCCGTACCTTAGATAGTAGCGAAGAGAGTGGCTTTAGTATTGAAGAATTAGCCATTAGCTTGGCAATCGGCAAAAAGGTCAATCCTAAACCCATTCAGGGAAGCCGAGGGGTAATGATGATTCCAATACCAAAAGGCGGCATTTTAAAAGGTGTTGCTGGACAGGAAGAAGCGCAACAAGTTGCTTTTGTGGAAAAAGTAAATATCATTATTTCTGAAGGTCATGAGTTGGTTCCCTTGCCTGAGGGAGAACAATACCCGGGTTATATTTTTGCACGTGCTGATACACCACAACAGGTGATCAATGCCTTGCAAGAAGCACATAACAAATTGGAATTTAAGATCAGCCCCTTGTGGAAAATAGGCGGAAGCTTGCCAAATAATTAAGCCATATCAGACTCAATTTTTGAATGTGGTTTGAATCTGGGTTACCGTATTATTCTTCAAACGAAAACTCATCGGCATCAATACTCAATACCTGAACTCCATAAATTGTGGTTAACCATTCACCTGGATCTTGGGCATAGTAAGACGTTAATTCCCGTCTCAGTTCTTTGGCGTCCGAGGCGGGAAGATGAACTCCCAGGGCTTGTCGCCCATCCGCCTCATAGGCATCTTTTAATGCTTTAAACTGTTCCAATGTTGAGCAAGAAATAGTCGAGCAAGAAATAGTTGAGCTGGAATTAGTTGAGCCGGAATCAGCAGAACTGGAATTATTTTTTACCACCGCCGCCACCGCCAGCGTGGAAACCGGAAGGCATTTGGCCAAAATCACCTTCGCCAAAAATAAAACCAACCATGTGCTTTTCAATCACTTCTAAATTTTCAGGATCCGCCGTACTTAAACCATTTTCATTAATGATAATAGTTAGACGATCTAACCATTGTTTCCAACCTTCTTTAGACACATTGGAAAAAATCCGCTGCCCCAATTCGCCGGGATAAGTGGGTTTATCTAACCCTTCGGCTTCATATTTTAAAACTACACATTGTACTGTTCTTGACATAATTGCCTCTTAAATTAACGATTAATATTGTTGGGATTTTTTTCGTATTTTTTTAGTAAAACCCCTTCGTCGCCACAACAACTGGCACTACATTTTTTTACTTGATGAATTTCTTCACTACTGGCATTTAAATAGTGTTCAATATCCAGGTTTTCTTTGGCACAATCACAGCCTTTATCATTGTACACATAGATATTTTTTAGACCCGCTCGCTGCGCTTGTTTTTCAGCTTCAAACAAGCTTTGTTCGGGAGTAGCTGGAATATGGCTGAGTTTGTATGCGGGGAAAAAGCGGGTAATATGCCAGGGGCTATCTTCGCCTAAATTATCTCGAACCCAGCAGGCAATTTGATACAATTCTTCCGGATCGTCATTTTTGCCAGGAATAACATTAGTCCGGGTTTCCACATGAATCCCCAGATCATGCGCTTTTTTAATTGATTTAAGCACTTCATCCACTAGCGCAGGACGACAAATATCTTGGTAGAAATCATCCCGCATACTCTTAATATCTGAGCAAAGTACGTCAATATGTGGAGCGATTAGTTCTAGGGCTTCATCTGTCACATAACTATTGGAGACATAAACTGTATATAACCCCTTGGCATGGGCAATTTCACAAACATCAAGAATATATTCCAACCAGACAGCCGGTTCTGAATAGGTAAAAGCCAAACCATCCACTTTGGCTCTCAGGGCAGTTTCGACTAATTGTTCTGGCGCAACCCAAGCTTCGGTTGATTCACCTTTGGCCAAAGTATCTAAGGCATCCACACCCCAGGATATTTCCAGATTATGGCAGCCTCCGCAACGAAAGCTACAACCATAACTGCCCACCGACATCACTTTGGTTCCGGGACGATAATGGCGGACCGGTTTATCTTCAATGGGATCAATATCGATAGAGGATAAAATTCCATAAGATAGATTATATAAAGTCCCATTGCGATTCACGTGGGCTTGACAGAATCCGCGCTGGCCATGGCCAATTTTACAACGCCATAAACACAGATGACAGCGAGTAGTGCCATTATCTAATTGTTCTTGAAGGCGTGTTTCGACGAGTTGATATTTTTTGGGGGCGGTCATACGCGGGTCTCGTAGGTGCAAGTTTCGTGGCTGCAAGTTTGATGACTGAAAGTCTCGTGGACATAATCAGGCCAGTATTCTACCATTTATGGGGTTAAACAGTCGAGCTTTCAACATTCCCGGCTGACAGCGTATGCTAATGATGTCATTTTTTACCTGATAGCTTTGGTGGGGCGAAATACTTTTATTGGTTATTACTGCATCATACGAAATCACATCCACCAGCTCAAATATTTGTTCGCCTATTTTACAGGGATACACTTTCCCCCAATGTTTAGTGGCAGCAATAAAATTATATAATCGCTGTGCCGACCATGTATTACTGACCATAAAGTCTTTATCTATGGGATAACTCATATAACTGGACAATTTTTCAAATTGTCTTTGTTCAGTTACATGATTAGTTTCTAAATTAATTAAGTAATCGGCCAATAATTGTGTTCCTACCTCAGCCAAAATAGCATTGGCCTGTTGCTGAGTTATGCCATCATTAAACGAAACTGCTTGTTGCCTAATGATCGGCCCTGTATCAAAATGCTTTTCCATCCGATGCAGACTGATCCCATATTCTTTTAGTCCTTCCCGAAATTGCCAGAATAAAGGCACCGGACCGCGATAAGCAGGTAATAGGGAAGGGTGAAGATTAATACAGGCGATTTTGGGAAGTTTCAGAATTGCTTCGGATAATTTTTTGTTATAACAAGCAACAACTAATAAATCCAGTTGATAGTCATCCAGCTGATTTATCAAATGGGTTAAATTTTGTTGAAAATCAACAATAGGGATTTTGTGTTGCCGAGCAATTGATTCGACACTTTCAATTTGATTCGGCTGGAAAATTTGCAAACGGGGATCGCCGTTTAAGGTTTTGTTTAGCCCATCGACGCCGACCAAGCAAAGTTTATGCTTAGAACTCAATAAAAACTTTAAGGGCTGTAACGAAAAATCTCCACCAGAACCGATAAAACCAATATTATTTATCATTTCTGAAGGAGATCCTTAACTTTTCGATATTATAGGGTAATAACCTGATCCGGCATATTACCGGATAAAGCTTCATATAAATTCGGGAAACAACCAATCGTAGCTCCCTCAACCAATTTATCTTCAATTTCACGCTCATAGGCACATTGATCACAGGCCATCAATAACATACCAGCACTTTGTGCATAGGAAGCTAAACGCTCTCCAATCGGGTTACCTTGTTGCAAAACATAAGCATTGTCTTCAAAAAAGAACATACCGACTACTTCAACACCATGTCTGCCTTCTTCTAATTGAGGCAATATCATTTTGCCCAATTTATAGGAAACTGAATGTCCTTGAGTCGAAAAAATATAAGCTACTTTCATCAGAGATTCCTTTTTATATCTAATTAAAAATTTTAAAGTTCGTCTTCATTGTAGCAATTTTTTGGTAATTGAAAAGCATTATCATTTAATTTTTTTATGAGCAACCGATGGAAGAGATACGGAATATTTTATGGCAACCAAACGAATAAGCAAAGTAATCCCACAGGCAATAATCACCGTTTGCATTTTATCCATGGAAAAATAATCCATAATCACAAAACAACTGCCGCCTGCAATAGCGGGTAGCGCATACAGTTCCTTTTTCAATACCAAGGGAATTTCATTGCATAGAATATCGCGGATCATACCACCCGCTGCTGCACTCATTACGCCCATGGCAATGGCAACAGTCGGATCGGCAAAATAGGACAAAGCTTTTTCAGTACCCGTTACTGCAAATATGGCCAAACCAATGGCATCTGCTAAAATTAATACATTTTTCCGACTTTCTAAAAATTGTCCCCAAAAGGGTGTAATCGCGGCAAAAAATAAAGCAATATAGAGAGCGGTTGGATCGGTTACCCAAAAAACTGGCGCATCCAAAATCATATCTCTCAACGTACCACCACCCACAGAAGTTACCATGGCGATAACAACTAGCCCAAATGGATCGAGTTCGCTACGCATGGCCGCCAAGGCCCCACTAGTCGCAAATGCGGCAATACCCAGCGAACCCAACCAGAATATTATTTGTTCCAAGTATTTGTACTCATTGAATTAATCATATTTTCACCTTTAACTTTTATTGATTTTAGGCCAAGATGTAAGTAAATCGACAATTATCCTAAATTAATCATTAATTTTAAAAATGAAAGAAATTCTATATAGGGACTTAATAGTGAATAATTCAAGTAATTTGCACAAATCTAAGGATCAAAAGGACTAGGATGTTTTTAAAGGCACACGATAAAACAGCACTGATTTGGCAGAATCAAACTATTACATATTCTGAACTACTACAAAATATCCAACACCTAGGACAAAATTTTAACAAATCCAATTATAAACATATCGTTATTTTTGCAGAAAACCGACCTGAATGGGTTTATGCCTTTTATGCTGCTTGGAAGCTTAATGCAGTTGTCATTCCTATTGATTTTATGAGTTCTGCCGGCGATGTTAGCTATATTTTAAATGATTGCCAGCCAGAACTCATTCTTCATAGCAAACAAACCCAAAAAGTGCTAAAACAAGCTTTATCCATCAAACCAATTAGTTGTGAACAAATCAATTTAGATCAGCATAATTTCCCACAAAAGGCCATTACCGAAGCAACTTTTCCCAAATTTGATAAGGATAAAACCGCCGTCATTATTTATACCTCAGGGACGACCGGTAATCCCAAAGGGGTGATGCTTTCTTTTAATAATTTATTGGCCAATATTGAGGCCGTATCCCAAGAAATTCCCATTTACACCAGTAATGATCGCGTCATGGTATTGCTACCACTGCATCATATTTTTCCTTTAGTTGGCTCCATGGTTGCTCCTTTATCGATGGGTGGTAGTATTTATTTTTGCCCATCTATGGCTTCTGAAGATTTAATGGCCACTTTGCAAAACAATGGAATTACTATTGTGATAGGGGTTCCGCGTCTCTATAGCCTGATCAGTAAATCCATCCAGGCCAAAATCCAGAGTAGTCTGATTGCCAAAACACTTTTCGCTTTGGCAGAAACGGTTGATTCGCTCGCTTTTTCCCGCAAACTCTTTAACTCCGTACAACAAAAATTCGGGGGACAAGTGCGTTACCTAGTCAGTGGAGGTGCCAAATTAGAAGAAGAAACAGCACATATTTTAAGAGTGTTGGGTTTTGAAGTTTTAGAAGGTTATGGCATGACCGAAGCTGCTCCCATGATCACTTTTACCCGTCCAGGAGAAGTTCTAATCGGTTCAGCGGGTAAACCCATGTCTTGCAATCAGGTAAAAAGCCTGAATGGGGAAATTGTGGCCAAAGGCCGCAATATTATGCAGGGTTATTATAATCTGTCCGAAGAAACGGCTGAGACACTCAGAGATGGCTGGTTACATACTGGCGATCTGGGTTATTTGGATGCAGATAGTAATATTCATATTACCGGCCGAAAAAAAGAAATCATTGTTTTATCCAATGGTAAAAATATCAGTCCGGTCGAAATCGAACACAAACTCATGGCCATGACACCCGCCATCGCTGAGGTTGGAGTCTATCTCCACAATGATTTATTACAAGTCGTTATTTATCCGGATTTTTCCCTATTACGACGGCAGCAAATCAGCAATCCCGAAGCTTATTTCCGAGAACAAATTATTACTTCATATAATGAATCCGTTACTCCCTATAAGAAGTTAATGCGGGTACATATTTTAGCCGAAGAATTACCTAAAACTCGCCTGGGTAAGCTAAAACGCTTTATGCTGCATACTTTAGAGGAAATTAATCAATATAAAAAGCACAATTCTCCAGCCCCGGATTATGAAGAATATAGTGCCATTAGTGACTTTCTGGCCCAACAAGTGGATAAAGATATTTATGCCAGCGATCACTTGGAATTGGACCTGGGTTTGGACTCCTTGGATCGGGTCAGTTTTCAAACCTTTTTAAAGGCAACTTTTGGCGTTAAAGTTACCGAGGAAATATTAAACCAACATCCCACGGTAGAAAAAATTTCTGCTTATATAAAAGATACAAAAAAGCATATTAAGATTTCCGTAAGTAATGTCGTAGAATGGGCTGAGATCTTAAAAGAACAGGTGGATAGTAAATTGCCCAATAGTTGGGTACTGCATAATCCAATTAAAAATCTTTTTGCCGGGTTATTAAAACTGTATTTTAAACTTTCAGCTAAAGGCTTGGAAAACCTACCCCAATCACCTTTTATTTTGGCTCCAAATCATCAAAGCTATTTGGATGGCTTATTTATCGCCTCATTCCTCAGCAATCCAATCAATAAAGAAACGTATTTTTTTGCCAAGGCCAAGCATGTGAAAAATACTTGGTTAAAGTTTTTAGCCGATCAAAATAATATTATTGTCGTCAATGTGGAAGATGATCTAAAAACTTCGATTCAAAAACTCTCTGAAGTATTAAAACAGGGTAAAAATATTATTATTTTTCCGGAAGGAACCCGAACAAAAAGCGGTTCATTAGGGTCTTTTAAAAAAACCTTTGCCATTTTAAGTCGGGAATTAAATATTCCTGTCGTGCCCGTAGCCATTGATGGCGCCTATGCAGCCTTACCCTCCGGAAGTATATTGCCTAAACCGCAGCAGGCTATCCTGGTCAGTTTTTTGCCGCCTTTATGGCCGGAAAATAAGAGTTATGAGGCGATTAGCTCACGGGTTAGAAAAGCAGTGAGTACTGCTTTGCAATAAAAACTTTTCAGGGTTGACTAAAGTTTTTGGTGGACATAAAAAAATATACCCAACCTACACATCCGTCATTCCCGAAGTTTTTATATCGGAAATGACAATCTTATAACTTTTTATTTTTTAATTCTTCAAAGTCTTGTTCAAAGAAAAATTCAGTTTCACCAAAAGCCGGTTTTAAATGATTTAACCAAGTCGCTTTTTCATCGTATTTGGCATAGAAGGGTCGTTGTACCCAGTTAGCTACACGGCCCTGAATAAAACGCAAGGCAATTGCTTTTTCGCCGTTAATTTCAACCACACCTTGAATTTCAACCTTACCTGGATCGGCACTCATGGAAGGTCCACGAGCGGTACGAGCTAAGCCACTAACTCGGATTTTGGCATCGCGATAAATTTCATAGGCCTTAATCAGCGGCACCTCAAAATAATGTTGAGCACCCGTATCCCGTTCCACAAACATATAATAAGGAATAATGCCCAATTTAACCTGTTCCCTCCACATTTTCGCCCAGACATCGGCGGAATCATTAATATGCGCCAATAACGGCCCCTGACTGCGAATTAAAGCACCGGTTTGTTGGATGCGTTTAATTGCTTCTTGAGCAATATCGGTGGATATTTCTTTCCAATGATTTAAATGCGCCATAATGGCTAAGTGTTTACCGGCTTGATCAATTTTTTCGAATAAGGCGATTAATTCATCCGCATCATCATCGGAAACAAAGCGTTGTGGCCAAAAGGTGAGGGCCTTGGTGCCTAATCGAATGGTTTGAATATGATCAAATTCGGGACTTAAGAGAGGTTCTAAATAGGCGATTAAATGTTTGGTTTTCATTACCATGGGATCACCACCGGTAATTAATAAATCACTGACTTCTTTATGTTCTTTTAAATAACGATGTAATTTACTGGCTTCGGTAGTGGCAAATTTTAATTCTTTATCCCCGATAAACTGCGCCCAACGGAAACAAAAGGTGCAATAGGAATGACAGGTTTGACCCTGACTGGGGAAAAATAATACGGTTTCATTGTATTTATGCTGCAAACCCGGAATGGCTTCGCCATCCAATTTTGGAACATTTAATTCTTGTTGACCGGCTGGGTGAGGATTCAAATCAGCTCGAATTTGATTGGCCAAGCGTTTCACTTCCAATTTTTCCGGATTGCTTTTAAGCAACTCAGCCATTTGTTGGAAATGATCCGGTTTTAACATGCCCGGCTGGGGGAAAGTCAGCTGATATATAGGATCGGCCGGAATATTGGTCCAATCAATTAATTCATTAATCACATATTCATTGACCCGGAAAGGCAATACCGCAGCAACAACCTTGATTTCAAAGATCTGCTGCTCAGTCAAATACTGCTTTACCTGAGGAATATTATCAATATGACGCTCAGTAAAAACTTTAAAATTCCGATACTCATTTTGATTGAATTCACCAGTATCTTCGAATTTTAATAAAGTGTTATCAGCAGCCATACTTTTCCCTAAATCTATTTTTATCTTAACCGGAAATTTTAACACAAAACCAAACAATCTTCATGTTTGTCAAATTTATCCTTTTAAATCCACTAAAAGTATTGTGTTTTTAACCATATAGGGCTTCTAAACATAACAAAAATATTAGGACTTATTTTAAAATAGTCTGAAACCACTGCGATATTTCATCAATTTCTTCTAAACACACACTATGTTCAATCGGATAGGTGGCATATTTAACCGCATAACCCATGGATTGAAACTTTTCATAACTCTGCTGTCCCAAAATCTCTGGCACCACATTGTCTTTAGAACCATGATAAATTTGAATGGGAATCGCTTTATTTTCTGGACTGGGAGCAATAGTATCTTTAGTGGCGAAATAAGTTGATAACCCTAATAATCCAGCTAAAGGTTTGGGATAGGTTAAAGCCGTTTGATAGGCGACAGCGCCACCCTGCGAAAATCCGGCAATAATAATGCGCCGACTATCAATGCCGCGAGATATTTCTCGATCTATAAAAGCTGTAATGGCACTGGCCGAAGCTTTTAATTGCACCTCATCCACTTCACGTTCAATCGACATTTCCAAGACATCATACCAAGCAGGCATGACATAACCATTATTAATGGTGACCGGAATGGACGGGGCATGGGGGAAGATAAAACGGATTGGTAGATCAGCGGGTAGGTTTAATTCTGGGACTATAGGTTCAAAATCATGGCCATCAGCCCCTAAACCATGTAACCAGATTACGGTGGCATTGGCTGGGGAACTGGGTTCTACTTCAATACAGGGTAATAATGACATTGGGTATTCTCATTTGAATCAAATGATTGGGATTATACTGGTTTGGGATTTAATCGGCACTATTGTTTGGGGATTTAAATTGATATGGTATAAAAATAAGTTTTTTTTAGTGGCTTTGTTAAGGGGTTATAAGAGAATATTTACATAGATACCAACATTTTAAATTTTCCCTATGTGGCAAATTCTAATTAAGGTATTATCTCAGGAACCATTTCAAAATTTAAAAACTCTAATTTTTAAAGGAATGCGAGAATCAAAACGACTTAGAATCACTCATTCATTTTTTTTAGATTTTTATAGCTATGATTAATCTGCTTACCAAATATCCCTTAATTTTAACCGAAGCGGCCATTGTTGAGCCTTTGCGGCGCTCAAAGCCAAATTTTCTACATCCGCAATTATTAAATGCACCCTTAATTTACCATTCCATGGGCCATCTGGCTTTAAGCCAATTATATCAAGACTATATTGGTATTGCCGTTCAAGCCAATTTACCCATTTTATTATCCACACCCACTTGGCGAGCAAATCATGAACGCGTCAATAATGCTCAAATCACCACAAGCATTAATCAAGATGCAGCCAAATTTTTATTGGGAATTAAGCAGAAAGAGCAACAACAACTGCCAACCAATTCTCAGAATCTGATTAAAATCGGTGGTTTAATCGGTCCCAAAAATGATTGTTATCGACCCGAATTCGGTTTATCCATTCCAGCAGCGGAAGCTTTTCATCAATGGCAGATTAATGAGCTGGTCGAGGGTGGGGTTGATTTTTTAATTGCACAAACTCTACCCAATTTAAATGAAGCCATGGGTATAGCTAGGGCAATGGCGAAAACGGGAAAGGATTACATCATTAGTTTTGTGATTAATAGGCGGGGATTATTATTAGATGGTAATAGTCTAAGTCATGCGATTGAAACCATCGATCAAGGGGTTGCCAGCAAACCGCTCGCCTATATGATTAATTGTGCCTATCCGACTTTTTTAAATGCCGCACAACAACCTAAAGATTTGTTTCAACGGTTAATTGGCTTTCAGGCCAATGCATCCTCTTTAGACCATACGGAATTGGATGGTTGTGATAACCTACATACCAATGATATTCGGGAATGGGCTAGTGCAATGCTTGAACTGCATCAAAAATATGGAATAAAAATATTGGGCGGTTGTTGTGGAACGGGGCGAGAACACCTTGAAAAAATAATTGAAAAGCAATGGAAAATTGATAATTAAAAATGGAGAATTAAGAGATAATTGCGAATTAAAAAATAAAACTGACATCTACAATCAATTAGACCCTCTATCATTCTTTTAAAAAAAATGTTTAGTATTGCTTAACTTTATTTTTTTTGTTAAGTATTGCCTTTTTTTCTTAATTTTAAACTCTAATTATCCGGGGTCGGAGTCAAGGTTCTTCTGAATTCACGTTAAATTCAGGAATAATATTTTCGTAAATTATTTGAGATATTCATCTGTACCATCCTGACTCCGACCCCAGGTCTATTCTACACTTATCGTTTTAATTGTCGAAAATTGGCTGGTGCAAGGTCCATCATAGCCCCGAACGGCAATATAATATTGGCTGCCCTTGTTTAATACGGTGCTAAAGCTTTGGTCATTTTGTAAATCAATATAGGTAGTCGGTTGTTTATCAGGGTAGGGGGCGTAATATAAACGATGCGTGGGCGAATTACTTTCAGTTATTTTTAGAGTAACTTGTTGTTGATGTTGACTAGTTTCTATACTCGGGCTTTCATTAAAACCGCGATTGTTTTTACACATGGTTTCTGAAATCCAATCGGCATAGCTTTCTATTCTTGTGTAAGTTCCGTATTCATTAGGTTGGGCACATAAGTCGCCTCCGGCACTGACTAAGCCGATTTGTTCAATTTTATCTCCTGTATTGACGATCAAAGGACCTCCGCTATCACCATAGCAAGAATCTTTGCCGCCTTCATAAAACCCAGCGCAAAGCATACCTTCATCAAAGGTGCCAAAAACTTTCATGGTGGCATTACAAATACTTTGCTCAACAATAGGGACTTCGACTTCCATGAGTTTATTTGAGGGTGAACCACCATCGACTTCCGTACCTCCCCATCCCATTACCGTAGTTAGTGTTCCCGCTGAGTAATTGTATTGATCATAACTCATTCCCGTTAGCGCTACCGGCTCTATATCAACAGGTTGTTGGAGTTTTAATAAGGCAATATCACCATCATATTCACGACTAATCCAAAAAGGGTGAATAAAGGTTTCTGCGACATCAATTACCATACCTTTTTCAGTGGTTAAGTCCGGATGATTAAGCCAAATACTATACTGACTTCTGGAATAGGAATCAGAAACACAATGGGCTGCAGTAAGCACCCATTTTGGGTGTATAAGACTACCTCCACATTTAATTCCAGCGGCAGGATTTTGTTTAAATCCACGTTTTAATAAACCAACCATCCACGGATATTTATTTTCACCAACTTGCTGACCATTAATTATCCGGTGACTAGGTGAATCGCTATCCGTTATAGATTGGGCATAAATACTATGAGAAAAACAGATTAAATAAACCATGGGGACATAATAAAATAACCACCAGGATTTAGTTTTTATTATTGTGTCTCGCATAGAGTTCTCCGAAATTACTTCGCTTAATTATGGTTAATTTCGTTGCAAATAAATTGAAAACGATCACATTTTAATTGAAAGCTTATTGGATACTAAAACTTTTAATCGAAGACAGTTGACTGGTACATGGACCATCATAGGCTTGAACCGCGACAAAGTATTGGCTGCCACTATCTAATTTAGTGGTATAGGTTTTTGCTTCATTTAAATCAATATACGCAATGGGTTGCATACTGGGGGAAGGAGCATAATACAGACGGTATTTATCCGAACCACTTGAAGTAACGGTTAAGCTGACTTGTGATCCGGTTACCGTTAAATTATAGTCAGGTATGGTATTAACAATATTATTATCACTACACATAGTTTCTGAAATCCAATCGGCATAACGTTCAACCCGGGTATAAGTACCGTATTCATTGGGTTGAGCACATAGATTACCTCCGGCACTAACAATCCCAATTTGTTCAATATTTCCGCCATTATTAACAATTAGTGGTCCACCACTATCACCAAAACAAGAATCTTTACCACCTTCTTTTAATCCGGCGCAAAGCATTTTTTCATCAAAAGGGCCGAACGGCAACATAGTTTCGGTACAAATATCCTGGTCAACCAAAGGCACTTCAACTTCTAATAATTTAGGAGAAGCTTCTCCACCATCTACCTCGGTTCCCCCCCAACCCATAACCGTAGTTGAGGTTCCTGCTGGATAATTATACTGATCATAGCTCATCCCAGTAATGTCAACGGTACTGACATTGGCCGGACTTTTTAATTTTAATAAGGCTATGTCTCCATCATATTCTCGTGATATCCAAAATGGATGTACATGGACTTTTTCCACATCAATAACCGTGCCTTGAGTACCTTGCAAGTCCACCCCATTAAACCAAACACTGGTCTCTCCATCAATAGCCTGGCCAGTTTCAAAATCAGAAACACAATGGGCTGCTGTTAATACCCACTCAGGATGAATTAAACTACCGCCACAACTAAAGGCATTAAAGGGTTGATCCTTTAAAAAAGTAGTTAACAGAGCCACCATCCAAGGATAAGTATCTTGCGTTACACTCGTTCCACCGATAATTCGATGATTATCTGGGAAGTTGTTTTTGATTGATTCCGCTTGGCTAATTGAAAAGCTAAACAAAAGACTAAGAAAAAATAAAATAGTAAATATTTTGTGCTTGGCTAGGAGAGGTGTTATGGGATGTGTATTCAACATAAGTTTTTATTTTTTGAAGGTGGATTTAGTTGATAAGACAATTAAATTAGGAATTTTATTCAAGTCAGGCAATTAATTTATTTGAATTAAATAATTCTAGTAATAATTGCTTTTCTGCTTCGGTGCTATTGTGGTTTAGATTGCTAAGATCTAATTGACGTTCATGGCATAAATTTTCAGCAAACTGGGTACTGACCTGATATTCTTCACCATCAATAAACAGCTGACTATCGCTCTGAATTTGGTTCTGGCCACGAATAAAAGCAAATCGGCTGGCCGGGTGCCGATACAACGATTCCATATCCAGCAATTCAACAAATTCGGAAATATTCTCTATTTCCTCTTCCATTTCATAATTGGCTTTAGGATCGCTAACATAGCGGCCAAACCAATTTTTTAAAGCCGGGTGATTGGGATCAAGGTATTGTTTAAAAATCGTCCTCAATTGTTCAATTGCTTCTGGTTTAATTTCATTCGGATGGGTTTGTAAGGATAGATCTGACATTTTATAAGTTTTTTCTATAGACAAATCTTGTGTAATATAGGCGATAAAATCATTGACCAAATCATGATGACTGGTAGCACGATAACCAATGGAATAACTAATTGATTCTCCCAAGGAGACACCATGATGAGCCACACCCGGTGGTAAATACATCATATCACCGGGATTTAATTGCCATTCTTGTTCAGGCCTAAATTCTTTTAATAAACGCAATGCTATATCAGGAATATAATTATTTTCATCAATGGATTGGGTACTGATTTGCCAACGTCTAGAACCACTACCCTGTAAAATAAATACATCATATAGATCCACATGTGGTCCAACTGAGCCTTGATCAGCCGCCCAACTAATCATTAAATCATCCAGAAACCATTCGGGAATAAACCGAAATTTATCGGTTATTTCGGCAAATTCGGGGATATATTTTTCAACATCATTGACTACCAATGTCCAATGCGACTCTGGCATTTGTGAAAAAGTATCCTCATCCATAGGGCCATGAATGGCTTGCCAATCATGTTCGCCGCCTTTTTCAATCACAATTCGAGAATTCGCTTCTGGTTCACAGGCTAATCCCGCTAATTCATCCGCAGAAATGGGGGATTCAAATCCTGGAAATGCTTGGCGGACCAATAAAGGTTTTTTTTGCCAATATTCTTTTAAAAACGTGTCGTAACTGATTTCCCCAAGCAATTTAGTTTCTATCATTCAGATTTTTTCTCTTCTTCTGCTTCTGCAATATTTTGTGAGTGTATTGGACGGGAAGCATTTAACAATTCCATGCTATCCACTTTTTCTACCGGACCTTCGTCTTCTTGCTCGTCTTCCTCTGCTTGTATTGGCTCTAAGGATAGACCACCAAAATCTGATTTTGGTTTTTTCTTTTCTTTTTTCTTTTCGTCGGGTTTATCTACCTTTTCTGAACTTTCTTCGTCAATAGTTTCGCTTTCTTGAGCTTCTTCGAGTTCTTCCTCATCATCTTCTTCATTTTGTTCGGCAATTTCTTCACCTTTTTCAGATAAAGTAATTTTTAAGCGTACTTCATTTTTAGAATCGGCATTTTTCATTGCTTCTTCCATAGAAATTCGACCCGCGTTATAAAGTTTGATCAGCGCTGAATCAAAAGTTTGCATCCCCTGAGCTTCACCCTTAGACATGATTTCCTTAATGGCGCTGACCTGACCGGATTTAATTAAATCAGCAATTCGTGGGGTTCCTAATAATACCTCAATTGCAGCGGCTCGTTTACCATCAATTGTCGGAATTAAACGTTGAGATATAATTGCCTGCATATTTAAAGACAGGTCTAATAATAATTGTTTATGGCGTTCTTCTGGGAAAAAGTTAATAATCCGATCCAGCGCTTGGTTGGCATTATTAGCATGTAGCGTAGAAACACATAAATGTCCCGTTTCTGCAAAGGCAAGAGCGTGCTCCATGGTTTCTTGACTTCGGATCTCACCTATCAAAATCACATCCGGTGCCTGTCTGAGGGTATTTTCCAAAGCGTCCTCATAACAATCCGTATCTACACCGACTTCACGTTGATTAATAATGCATTTTTTGTGGTTATGGACAAATTCAACAGGATCTTCAATAGTAATGATATGACCTGCTGAATTACTATTTCGATAATCAATTAAAGAGGCTAACGAAGTCGATTTACCCGATCCGGTGCCACCAACAAATAATATTAATCCCCGTTTTAACATGATTTGTTGAGTCAATACTTCCGGTAAGCCAAGCTGACTAAAATCAGGAATATCGGTGGTAATCGATCGGATTACCATGGAGATTTCATTACGTTGCTTAAATACATTAACTCGAAAACGTCCAATGCCTGGTTCTGATATGGCCAGATTCATTTCCGGCTTATTTTCGAATTCTTTAATTTGCTCCGGTGTCATTAAACTATAAGCAATATCTTTACTTTTACCGGCAGGAAGAGGATTTTTCTGTAAAGGAACCATTGAACCATGTACTTTTATACTAATGGGTGCACCAGTACTTAAATACATGTCCGACCCGTCTCTATCCACCATTGCTTTTAAAAATGCATTAAATCCCATCGATAAACCCCCTCTTGGGCTATATATTATTTGTTTTATTTTAAATATTATGACTATTTCTATAAATAACACCAGTAGAAAATAAGAAAATAAAATCAATTCGTGAATTAGCACTAATTAATTTAAGAAAAACTTCAATACATTGGGATAAATACTTAATTCCACACTAGTAAATATTGTATAATCCTGCCTTTACACACTTTTTATAAAAATGACCAATGACAGATTCAAAAATGCATGATGTTTCTACCTTTCAGGGATTAATTTTAGCGCTCCAACATTATTGGGCCGAACAAGGTTGTGTTTTAGTACAACCTTATGACATGGAAATGGGAGCAGGAACTTTCCATCCTGCTACTTTTTTACGTGCTATAGGACCCGAACCCTGGAGTTCTGCCTATGTTCAACCCTGTCGTCGTCCTACCGACGGACGTTATGGTGAAAATCCTAACCGGATGCAGCATTATTATCAATATCAAGTAGTGATCAAACCGTCACCACTCAATATTCAGGATTTATATCTTGATTCATTAAAAATGCTCGGCATTGATCCACTGGTCCATGATATTCGCTTTGTTGAAGATAATTGGGAATCACCAACCTTGGGTGCTTGGGGTTTAGGTTGGGAAGTCTGGCTAAACGGTATGGAGGTTACTCAATTTACCTACTTCCAACAAGTCGGTGGTCTCGACTGTAAACCCGTTACAGGGGAAATTACCTATGGTTTAGAGCGCATTGCCATGTATCTTCAAGACGTTAAAAGTGTATTCGATCTGGTCTGGACTGACGGCCCTTTGGGTAAAGTCACTTATGGTGATGTTTTTCATCAAAATGAAGTCGAAATGTCAGCTTATAATTTTGAACACGCCGATGTAAATAATCTTTTTGGTCAATTTGATCAATATGAAAAGGAAAGTAAACTTTTTATCGAAAAAGGACTTCCACTTCCAGCTTATGAAATGATGGTAAAAGCCTCACACGCATTTAATCTTTTAGATGCTAGACATGCAATTTCTGTAACTGAACGAGCCCGCTTTATCGGCCGTGTTCGCGGTTTATCTAAAGAAATTGCACAAAGTTATTATGATCGCAGGGAACAATTAGGATTTCCCATGCTTGCATCAACACCTAAATAAAGCCGAGAAGTAAAATGACCCGTACAAATGATCTATTAGTAGAAATTGGTACCGAAGAATTACCGCCTACTGCCCTAAAAAATCTTTCCGATTGTTTTAGTAAAGAAATTATCAATCAACTAGAAAAAGCGAATTTAAAATTTAACGATTATCAGTCTTATGCTACACCAAGACGTTTAGCCATTTTAATCAAAGATTTGGAAACCAAACAAGCCGACAAAACTGTCGATAGAAAAGGACCTGCACTTAAAGCAGCCTTCGATGCAGATGGTAATCCCACTAAGGCTGCCGAAGGGTTTGCTCGATCTTGTGGTGTGAGCGTAGCAGATTTAAATAAAACTGAAACAGAAAAAGGTACTTGGTTAACTTATACTATTAGCGAAGTGGGTAAAGAGGCAGCAGAAATCATACCTGATATGATTAAAACCAGCTTAGATAAATTACCCATTCCCAAACGTATGCGTTGGGGCGATTTAGACGCCCAATTCGTTCGCCCCGTACATTGGCTTATCATATTGTTCGGAAATGAAGTCATCGATGCTAATATTTTAACCGTGCCATCCGGTAAAAACACCTATGGTCATCGATTCCATAATCCCAATGCTTTATGCCTAAACAGTCCGTCAGATTATGAATCTCTTCTAGAAAAAGAAGGATTTGTTATCGCATCTTTCTCTAAACGTCGGGATTTAATTCGGTCTCAAATTAATCAAGTCGCTAAAGAACAAAATGCTAAAGCCATAATCGATGAAGATTTATTAAATGAAGTCACAGGAATGATCGAACAACCACAAGCAGTATTGGGTTTTTTCGATAAGGAATTTTTGGACGTACCAGCAGAAGCTTTGATTTCTGCCATGAAAAAACATCAAAAATATTTTCATTTAGTGGATCAAAATGATCAATTACTACCTGCATTTATTACCATTAGTAATATTATTAGTTCCGATCCGGATCAGGTAAAAGAAGGGAATGAACGTGTTATTCGTCCTCGTCTTTCAGATGCAGGATTTTTCTGGTCACAGGATTTAAAAATTTCTTTAGAAAAACGTGTCGATTCCTTAAAGACAGTTGTTTTCCAAAATAAATTGGGCACGCTATACGATAAATCTCAACGCGTTATATTACTCAGCGAAAAAATTGCTCAATTACTCAATGTCGATCCTAAACTTGCTAAAAGAGCTGCATTATTGGCGAAAACAGATTTAATGTCAGATATGATCAATGAGTTCCCCGATTTACAGGGAATTATGGGGCGCTATTATGCAAATCATAATCAAGAGCATGAAAAAGTCGCCAGTGCCTTAGACGAACAATATCTTCCTCGCTTCTCTGGCGACAAAGTGGCATTTACGGACGTAGGACAAACCTTAGCCATAGCAGAACGGATTGATACCCTATGTGGTATTTTTGCCATAGGGCTAATACCAACCGGTGATAAAGACCCATTTGCTTTAAGAAGAGCAGCCCTGGGTTTATTAAGAACCATTATTGAAAATGATCTTAACCTAGATATAAAAAAACTATTAACAGTTGCAGCTACTTCTTACGATTCTTCCATCAAAGCCGAAGAGGGAATCGAAAAGATTCTTACTTTTATTAATGATAGATTAAAATCTTATGTCATTGATAAAGGATTTAGTGTTGATGAATTTGAATCCATTGCGGCCTTGGAAGTCTATCAACCCAACGACTTTTTAAAACGTTTAGAAGCGGTCAAAACATTTAAACAACTACCCGAGGCAGAAACCCTCGCCGCCGCTAATAAGCGAATTAGTAATATTCTAAAAAAGGTCAATATCGATACTACTAAACAAGTAGAAGAAGGGCAACTACTAGAAGATGCTGAAAAAGAACTTTTCAGTCAATTACAAAATATCCGAAAGAAAGTTAATCCACTTTATTCTAAAAATAGCTATACGGAAATATTACAAAATTTGGCCATATTAAAAGACTCAATTGATGATTTCTTTGATAACGTTATGGTAATGGCTGACGATGAAAATTTGAAAAATAATCGAATCACTTTATTGGCCAATGTTCGGTCTTTATTTATTCAAGTCGCCGATTTATCTCATCTTTCTTAATTTTTAAACGTGACTAAATTAATTATTTTAGATCGAGACGGGGTAATAAATTATGATTCCGATGACTATATTAAGAGTCTGGAAGAATTTAAGTTTATCCCCCGTAGTATTCAGGCTATCTGTTTATTATCAAAATCCGGCTATCAAATCGGTATTGCAACCAATCAGTCCGGCATTTTTCGGAAATACTACTCCTTAAAAACCCTCAATCAAATGCATCAAAGCCTTATTTCAACAGTCAAAGAAAATGGAGGCAGTATACACAAAATTGTCTATTGTCCACATGGACCTGATGAAAAATGTGATTGTCGAAAACCGAACACTGGAATGTTAAAACAACTCAACCAAGATTTAAATTGTTCGAAACATCACATCCAAATGGTTGGCGACAGCATTACCGATTTACAAGCTGCCCAATTGTTTGGTATAAAATCTATCCTAGTTAGAACTGGAAAAGGATTAAGAAGCATAGAAAAATTAAATAGAAATCCAGAACTACTTGATAATCCCATTCAAATTTTCGATGACCTTTATGCTTTTGCAGTCAATTTAACCAGTCAATCACACTAGTAAATAATTATGCAATATATTCGCTCCCTGATTTTTTCTTTTATTATGATTAGCAGCATAATAATTTTTACCCTATTAAACTTATCTCTATTTTTTATTTCTTATCGAAAACGCTCTGTCTTGTTAACTTGGTGGGCAAAGATAGTAATCAAATCATTAGAAGTTATTTGTGGTTTAAAAGTCGAATTTTCCGGATTGGATAATATTCCCGAAGAACCTTGTATTATTTTTTCCAAACACCAATCAACGCTGGAAACGATAGCTTTGCAGATTCATTTTAATCCACAGGTTTGGGTTTTAAAACGGGAACTCTTATTTGTTCCTTTTTTTGGTTGGACTTTGGCACTTAGTAAACCGATTGCTATCAATCGTGCTAGTGGAAAAAAAGCAATCGATCAAATCGTCCAACAGGGAATATCCCGTTTAAAAGAGAAATACTGGTTAATCATTTTCCCAGAAGGTACTCGAACCCGTCCTGGTGACTCGCCAAGATATAAGGGGGGAGGGGCTATTTTAGCTGAAAAAAGTGGTTATGATATTTTACCCGTCGCACATAATGCCGGGCATTTTTGGCCAAAAGGACAATTTTATAAAAAACCAGGGACAGTTAAAATTGTTATTGGCGAAGTGATTAAAAATAACAATAGAAGTTCAAAAGAATTATTAACAGAGGCACAAAATTGGATTGAGAGAGAGGTTGGGATACTCGGTTAATCCGAGTTTAATTTAGCCAATTCATCGACTAATGAATCGGCTAGTTTTTTTCCATCTTCTCCCATTTCTAATCGTATTTTAGAAATATCAAATTTTCCATCCAGTAATTGATCAATAATTTTTGCCATACTGCCAATATCACCTGGAGTCAAAAGCATTTGGCTCCTCATATTATTTAATAAAGTGTTAGCTTGGATATCCCCTTTAATCGCTGAATCAATCAATTTCGCTAAAGCTTGAGGAGCAAGAGTAGACTGCTCTTGCTTATTTTGTCTGGGAAGTTCAGCAGGATTTTGAATACCTATTAGGATTGATAGAATAATTGCTGCATCTTCCTCATCTAATCCTATCAATAGATTGGTTTTCCGATTTCCTTTTAAAATTTTACGAATACGCTTTACTAACTCGGTCCAACCATTTAATTCAGCTTTTTTCAGTTCTGGTTCCAAGTGTTCCATTAATGCCGAGTTCTGACAAGTCATTACTACGGCATTAATTAATTGCGCATGAACAATAGCAATTTGTTTTACTTTATCTGGAATCTTAGACATATAACTTAAATATCTATATTTGTAACCGATAGGGCATTTACTTCAATAAAGTCACGTCTTGGTTCAACGTGATCTCCCATCAGCGTAGTAAATATTTCATCTGCATCTATCGCATCTTCAATTTTTACTTGCAGTAAACGTCTACTAGCTGAATCCAATGTGGTCTCCCAAAGTTGTTCAGGATTCATTTCACCTAATCCTTTGTAACGCTGAATATGTTGACCTTTTTTAGATTCTTGTAATAACCATTCTATGCCATCTTCTAAACGGGATATTTCCTGACGTTTTGTACCTCGTTGTACATATGCTGTATCAGTAATTAATCCATGAACTTTTTCCGCATAGTTATTAATCTTATTATATTCCATGGTATAGAAAAATTCAGAAGGGATCTTAAAAGTGTGTGTCACCCCATAACGGATTTCATTAAAATGAATTTCAAAAATTTCAGGCTTTTCTTCGTCAAAATTAACTTGAGTTGTAAATTCTCTAGAAGATAAATCCTGATTTTTCAAACTTAATGTAATAGTCTCAATATAGTCAGAAATATTATTTTGATCAATCGTTCCACTAAAAGAGTTTTCCATTAATGCAGTTAAAAAATAGCTACTATATTGTTGGGCTAGTCTTTGAACCATAGAGTTAACAATGAAATATTCATTACTCAAATCGGCCAACGCAGTTTCACTAATGGGAGGAATATCTTTACCAGGATACAAAACCGCATCTGACAAGGCAATACGCAATAGGTAAGTATTTAATTCTTGATCATCTTTCACATAATTTTCTTGCTTACCTTTTTTAATTTTATAAAGGGGAGGCTGTGCAATATAGACATATCCATTTTCAATCAATTCTGGCATTTGACGATAGAAAAAAGTGAGTAATAAAGTGCGAATATGAGATCCATCCACATCGGCATCGGTCATAATAATAATTCGATGATAACGTAATTTTTCTATATTAAATTCTTCATGGCCAATACCCGTACCTAAAGCAGTTATCAAAGTGCCAACTTCTGCTGACGATAACATTTTATCAAAACGGGCTTTCTCTACATTTAAAATTTTACCTTTTAAAGGCAAGATAGCTTGAGTTTTACGGTCACGTCCTTGTTTAGCAGAACCACCAGCGGAATCACCCTCCACAATAAATAGTTCGGAAAAAGCAGGATCTTTTTCTTGGCAGTCGGCTAGCTTTCCTGGTAAACCCGCAATATCCAAAGCACCTTTTCGGCGAGTCATTTCCCGAGCTTTTCTAGCGGCGTCCCTTGCTCTCGCGGCATCTACAATTTTTGAAGCTATTGCTTTTGCTTCACTGGGATTTTCCTGTAAAAAATCTTGGAGATGTTCGCCCATTACAGATTCGACAATCGTCTTCACTTCAGAAGAAACTAATTTATCTTTAGTTTGCGAAGAAAATTTTGGATCAGGAACTTTAACCGATAAAACTGCAGTCAAACCTTCTCTTGCATCATCACCGGAAGTATTAACTTTGGCTTTTTTAGCAACCGCTGTTTGTTCAATATATTGATTCATGGTACGGGTGAGGGCGCCACGAAATCCTGCTAAGTGAGAACCACCATCTTTTTGAGGAATATTATTGGTATAACAAAAAATATTTTCTTGGTAAGTATCGTTCCATTGCAAAGCGACCTCGACGACCACATCCTCTTTTTCTGCCATAAAGTGAACAATTTTTTGGTGAAGATGTGTTTTATTTTTATTAATCAATTCTACAAATGACCTAATACCACCTTCATATTCAAAAACCTCTCTATCACCATCACGCTCATCCTCTATATGAATAGCTATTCCTGAATTTAGAAAGGCTAACTCACGTAAACGTTTTGCTAATATTTCCTGGTGAAATTCGATATCAGTAAAAATTTCAGAGCTGGGGTGAAAATAGATTTCTGTTCCAGTTTCTTCACATTCACCGATTTCTTTTAAATCGGCATCAGGATCACCCAATGTATAAAACTGTTGATATTTTTTTCCATCACGACAAATTGTTAATATTAATTTATCTGAAAGAGCGTTTACAACAGAAACACCTACACCGTGTAAACCTCCTGAAACCTTATAAGAATTATCATCAAATTTACCACCAGCATGTAATACTGTTAAGATAATTTCGGCCGCTGATTTCCCTTCTTCATGTTCATCGACAGGAATTCCCCGACCATTATCTTTTACACTAACGCCACCATTTTTGTGTATCTTGACTTTTATTTCGTTACAATGCCCAGCCAAAGCTTCGTCTATCGAATTATCAACCACTTCAAATACCATATGATGCAAACCTGTCCCATCATCAGTATCGCCTATGTACATACCAGGTCTTTTGCGTACCGCATCTAGACCTTTTAATACTTTAATATTTGAAGAATCATAATTATCATCTGACATTAAACGTGCACTCCGATTTACTTTAAAAACAAAACATTATCGTCAAACTAAACCCGGTTATTATAACATTTCATCATAATATTAGATATCGTCTGGTGATTTTTCTGAAACCAAGCCATGTTTCACGTGAAACACTTTTATCGGTTTTTCTTTTTTTAAAAATTTTTCGTTGGTATTTTGATTATCAAGAAAATAGGGTAGGTCTATTCCGGTGAAGAATGATTGAATATTTAAAGAACATATTATTCTATAAATTTTATTAAAATTTTCTTTATCCAATTCGGAATATAGATCATCCATAAGTAATATCGGCTTAATATTTCCTATATTAAATTTCTTTTCTTTTATTAGTATTTTGGTTTGTATAATTATTAACAGAATCGATAGCAATTTTTTATTACCTTTTGAGAGAAATTCTTTAGCCTCGATTTCACTATCTTGAAATTTTACCATAATCTTTATTTCACTTTTATTCATACCAAAACTGGTATGACCTCGTTTTATATCGAAACTAATATTATTCTTTAATACTTGACCAAGACCTAGGCTATCATTCCATCCTTTTAAATATATTAATTTGATATTAAGTTTGTTTTCAAATATTGTTTTATTGTAAAATGCTAATTCTTTGTTTATTTCCCGTATATAGTTGATTCGTTCTTCTGTTAATATGTTGCTTAAATTTACTAATTCCTTATCCCAAATTGTTATTTGGTTTAAGGGCAAGTTTTTTTTTAACGCATTATTCCTTTGCAATAGTATTTTTCTATGATTTTTCCACACATTGATAAGATCATGTTTCACGTGAAACACTATCCAATCGATAAATTTTCGCCTTATAGAGGGGCCTGATTCAATCAGTTGATAAGAATCTGGAGTGATGATTTGGATTGCGAGGATACTACTGAGAGAGGATAGTTGGGTTAATTTTTCTTCGTTGACTTTGATATCTAATTTTTGATTTCGAGATTTTCTAATGCCAACTTTAAAGTTATTAACCGTTTTACCAAATAAAATAAAATTTGGTTTTGCAAGTTCAATTAATAAATTATTTTTTTGAGTTCTAAAACTTTTCCCTCTACCTAGGAAATAAATGGCCTCCAAAATAGAAGTTTTCCCTGAACCATTGCTTCCACAAATTAAATTAATATCTTCCGAGAAGGTTAGCTCTACTTTCTCTATATTACGAAAATCGTTAATACTAAGAGTCGTAATAGTCATTGTTTTAATTAACTGATAATAGATTAAAGTCTCATGGGCATGACAACGTAGACTGGGTTTTCATTGGAATTTCCAAATAATAAACAACTATTATAAGTCTCGGTAAAGTTGAATATAATTTCATCGTCTTTGACTCTTGATAATACGTCAACTAAGTAATTTATATTAAATCCTATCGAGAAATCTTCTCCGTTATAATTAATTATTATCTCTTCTTCGGCTTCTTCGTGTTCTGGGTTGTGAATGGTTGCCAATAAATGATTTTTTGAAAATTCTAATCGAATAGCCTTGAATTTTTCTGTTGATAAAACGGCTGCCCTTGTCAACGATTCTTTTAGTTCGAGCCTATTGACTGCCACTGATAAATTAGTATTATTAGGTATAACTCGTCTATACTCTGGAAATTTTGAATCGATTAACTTGGTTGAGAACTCAGAATTTTCAAAATTGAATTTGACAAAATTTGGTGTGACATTGATTTTTACTTCTTGTTCACTTTCTCCCAAAATCTTTAAAAGTTCTAATATGGTTTTCCTTGGAATTAAGAATTGTAATTTTGCTCCATCAGGAATATCGTTCAAATTATCGATGCTATCTGTTTCATAAAACGCTAGTCTATGTCCATCAGTGGCGACGGTTTTTAAAGTCCCATCGGATAATTCGAATAAAAGTCCATTTAAATAATATCTGACATCTTTAGAGGCCATACAAAATTCTGTATTTTCCAAACAATTTTTTAATACGCTAGACTTTATGGTGAAGTTACTTGATGTTCCAATTGGATCAAGATTTGGAAAATTTTCAGCAGGAAGGGTAGATAGAACAAACCGACTTTTACCTGAGCTGATATTTACTTTGTTGTCTTTAAAATTAAAATTGACGTTTGAACCATCTGGTAAGTTTCTTACAATATCAAAAAGTTTCCGACAGGGGATAGTAAAGTCAGATTCAAACTGACTTTCATAAGGAATTTCTATAGACAGCTCCAACTCCAGATCTGTAGCCGTAACCCTTAGTTTATCCGGATGTATATTTATTAATACATTCGATAATATTGCCAGAGTTTGCTTACTTTGGGCAATACTATTTAATAAGGATAAAGGCTCTACTAGAATTTCTTTTGTTAATGATAACTTCATCATTTTTATTTAACCCGTCAGGATTCTTTTTAAATTGTTAAAATCTTCTTTGACTCGGGAATCTTCTCGAATCAGTTCTGCAACTTTTTTACATCCATGCAATACCGTTGTGTGATCTCTCCCCCCAAAATATTCCCCTATTTCTGGAAGACTGTGGTTGGTGAGTTCTTTAGCCAAAGTCATTGCTATCTGTCTAGGTCTAGCGATTGAACGACTTCGTTTTTTAGAATTTAATTCTGATACCCTGATCTTAAAATATTCTGCCACTGTTTTTTGAATATTCTCAATGGTGATTTGTTTTTCTTGAATACTAAGCAAATCATGCAGCGCTTTTTTTGCAAATTCAACCGAAATACTTTTTCTAGTAAACCTTGCCGTTGCAACAACTCGTCTTAATGCACCCTCTAATTCCCGTATATTAGATTGTATTCTTTGTGCAATAAAAAAAGCAACATCATGAGGCAAATCTGTGTCCAATTGTTTTGCTTTTGAAATTAAGATGGCTACTCGAGTTTCAACATCAGGTAATTCGATACCAACTGATAAGCCCCAACCAAACCTAGATTTTAATCGTTCTTCAATACCCTGAACTTCTTTTGGGTAAGTATCACAAGTCATAATGATCTGTTTTTGGTCTTCCAATAAAGAATTAAAGGTATGAAAAAATTCCTCTTGTGAGCGTTCTTTTTTTGCGAAAAATTGAATATCATCAATTAATAATGCATCAACCGAACGGTAAAAAGATTTAAATTTTTCGATATTTCGGTTTTGTAAGGCAATAACCATATCTTGAACGAACTTCTCGGAATGTAGATATAAAACTTTCGCATTCTGATTTTTATCTAAGATTATATTTCCAATAGCGTGCATCAAATGTGTTTTACCAAGTCCTACACCACCATATATAAGAAAAGGGTTATACGTAGATTGTTGCTGGCTGCCTATGTGTTCAATGATTTGCATTCCGGCTGCTCTTGCCAACATATTACATTTACCTTCAATAAAGGTATCAAAAGTCATTAATCGGTTAATCGTGTCAACATAGTTGTATTTATTATTATTGGTTTTATTTTGACCTGGAGCCGTTATTTTATTTTTATTTGACTTTTGAGATTGATTATTATTAGCGTTAACTTGATTTTCGTCTTTAACAACTTTTTTAACACTACCTACTTCTAGTAGGATACCTTCAAGATTTTCCGGATTATTATGCTTTAAAAATTCGTCAATTATATTAATATATTTTTTATTTACCCAATCAATGACAAATTTATTAGGTGCCAAAAGCACCAATTTATTATTTTTTTTAACTGCTTGTAATGGTCTGATCCAGGTATTATATTCCTGAGCCGATACTTCTTCTTTTAAATATTTTAGGCAATTTTCCCAGTCCATATCTTTTTTTTCTTTAATAAATAATAGGCGCTTATTTTACCTTTTTGAATACAATTATGATATACAATAATCTGTGGATAACTTGTGCAATACCTGTAACAAAAATTTAATAACTTTTAATATAATTTTTTTATTAAGTTTTATCCCGTTTTACCCACAATCATACAAATTTTATCCACAGCTAAGCATTTATAATAACTGTTTGTTTAATAATGATTTTTATAGGTTATCCCTGAATTAAGCGCTAGTTAATAAATATAACAAGATTAATAAAAAAGATCTTTTTTATATTAACTTAAAAAAATAGATTAGGTTTTATTTTTTTATTTGCCTTTCAACCCTTTTTAAGTTAAAATTTCGGGCCTTTTTTAAGAACTGTAAACATTAATTTTTAGGAATTAACCATGAAAAGAACTTTTCAACCAAGTAACCTTAAACGTAAACGTAACCATGGTTTTCGTGCCAGAATGAAAACAAAATCTGGTAGAAAAGTCCTTAATGCTCGTCGTGCAAAAGGTCGTGCCCGTATTGCTGTTTAATTTTTAGTTAATTAAAAGCAATAAAAAAATCGATGAAATCAACTTTTAGTTTTTCTAAAGGACAAAGGTTGATTAGTGCTACTGACTATCAATACGTTTTTAAAAAAGCGACTCGATCTTCGGATAAATTTTTAACTATTATTGCCAGGCCGAGCCAAGCAAACCGAAATCGATTAGGTTTAGCGATTTCCAAAAAAGCTATTAAATTAGCTGTTCAACGAAATCGCATTAAACGTTTGACCCGTGAATACTTTAGGCTTAATCATAATTCTTCTAAGAATATCGATTTTGTCGTTATGGCTAAAAAGGGTGCTGATGAGACGTCAAACCAAAAAATTATCGAATCATTGCATCGCAATTTTTCCCGATTATTTAATAAATTTTAGCCACTTCTCTTTTTAATTCCAATGATTAAAAAATTGTTATTATTACTGGTTAAAGCCTATCAGTATTTAATAAGTCCGCTATTGGGCAATCATTGTCGATATTACCCAAGTTGTTCTTCTTATACTATTACTGCCATTGAACGTTTTGGTATAATTAGGGGCCTTTGGCTTGCGATTAAACGGATTTCCCGTTGTCATCCCTTTCACGAAGGTGGAGTTGATCCCGTTCCTGAAGTTGAAGATTTTTATAAACCTAAACAAGATAAATAATTATGGATACACAGCGTATTATTCTTATGGCCGCATTTGCGATGGTCTCATTAATGCTATGGCAATCATGGCAAATGCAGATTAATCCTCCTCCGGCTAAGAGCCAAGAAATTACTTCCCAGGTTTCAAGCCAAGACTCCAAAGACGTACCCAACGTTCCAAAAACGCAGATTGAAACAGAAACTATCAAACCTACGGCTGTTTCAGATAGTAAAAAATTGAAAGGAAAACGTATTTTTGTAAAAACTGATTTATTGGAACTCGAATTTGACAGTGTTGGGGCTGATATTAGAAAGGTTTCCTTATTAGATTACCCGATTGATGTAAATACTAATCCTTCCCCTGTTATTTTGATGAATGATTCTCCAGATAAATTTTTTATATCTCAAACCGGGACTTTAAATATTGATTCATCAAAAACATACTCACCCGATCACAATTCAGTTTTTGTATCTGAAAAAACTGAATATGATATGTCGACTGAAGATAGTCTTGATGTTTCTTTTACGTGGACTTCTGAAGACCAGAAATTGTCGGTTATTAAAACCTATTCTTTTACTAAAGGCGACTACGCGATTCGTCTTAATCAAAAAGTCATTAACAATACCGGTCAAACCTGGCAGGGTTATTTCTATCGTCAATTACAACGCGATGTTGGTGGTGAAAATTCTAATATGTTCATCCATACCTATACCGGTGGTATGTTATATCGCGAAGGCGGTGGTTTTGAAAAATATAGTTTCGACGATATGATTGACGAAAATTTAAATAAAACTATGGTTGGTGGCTGGGTTGCCATGATTGAACATTATTTCCTAGCGGCTTGGATTCCTGAAAAGTCAGGTAAAGAAAATTACTATACCCGTGTTGTAAATCAACCCGGTTATGATACGCGTTATATTATTGGTTTAACGTCTAAGCCCTATATTGTTGATGATGGTTCAACTACCAATATTAATGATATTTTGTTTGTCGGACCAAAATTACAAAATAAATTAGCTGTGATATCGCCAAATTTAGATGATACTGTAGATTATGGCTTTTTATCGGTTATTGCACATCCAATTTTTTGGGTCTTAGATAAGATTCATGGATTTGTTCAAAATTGGGGGTGGTCTATTATATTTCTTACTTTGTTTATTAAGTTAATATTTTATAAGTTATCCGAATATTCCTATCGCTCTATGGCTCAAATGCGTAAAGTCGGCCCAAAAATGAAAGCAATTCAGGAGCAACACAAGGATAATGCTCAGGCCAAAAATCAAGCCATGATGAAGTTGTATAAAACAGAAAAAATTAATCCGCTTGGTGGTTGTTTACCGATTGTGATTCAAATTCCTGTATTTATTGCTTTGTATTGGGTATTACTAGAGAGTGTTGAATTGCGTCAGGCAGACTTTATGCTGTGGATAAATAATTTGTCCGCCCCGGATCCGTTCTATGTATTGCCTTTAATTATGGGTGCTACCATGTTTATCCAACAAAAGTTAAACCCAGCACCTTTAGATCCGATTCAGGCGAAAGTAATGATGATGTTACCGATTATCTTTACGGTCTTTTTTGCCTTTTTCCCAGCGGGATTGGTTCTCTATTGGGTGACCAATAATGTCTTATCCATTGCTCAGCAATGGTATATTACTCGTAAGATTGAACAAGCCCCTTAATTGACATAATCCTCTTCTCCGGTAACCTAAAATCATTTAGGTTACCGATCTATTTCAACCCTTTATTCTAAAAATTGAATTTTATTCAATTATCATTCACGATCGAAACTGTTATTATTCTTACTCGATCCATTACTTTCTGATTTCTACCTATTGCTTAATTTTTATTATGAAAAGTAATTATCAAGATACTATTGCTGCATTAGCAACCGCTCCCGGACGTTCAGGAGTGGGGATTATCCGTGTTTCTGGAAAAGAATCACTCAATATTTTTAAACAAATCGTTAATAAAGAACCGCGTGCTCGATATGCTCATTATCTCCCTTTCTATGATCAGGAAAATAATATTATTGATACGGGTATCGCTTTATATTTTCCGGCACCAAATTCATTTACCGGTGAGGATGTTGTCGAATTTCAGGGGCATGGTGGACCGGTTATTTTAGATTTATTAATTCAACGGATATTTGAATTAGGCGCGCGTCCGGCAGAGCCAGGAGAGTTTAGTCAACGAGCGTTTATCAATGATAAAATGGATTTAACCCAGGCTGAGGCAATTGCTGATTTAATTGATGCAAGTAGTGAACAGGCTGCACGTTCAGCGATGCGTTCTTTACAAGGTGAGTTTTCACAACAAGTGCTAAATATAGTTGAACAATTGATTCAATTACGTATGTATGTGGAAGCCGCCATAGATTTTCCTGAAGAAGAAATTGATTTTTTATCGGACGGCAAGGTAGAAGCTGATACCAAGGCCATATTGGCAGAATTGGATTCATTATTGGATAAAGCTTCGCAGGGTTGTTTAATCCGTGAAGGAATGACAGTAGCCATTGCCGGGCAGCCGAATGCTGGAAAATCCAGTCTATTAAATGCATTATCTGGTAAAGAATCAGCCATTGTTACCGATATTGCTGGAACTACACGAGATGTTTTAAAAGAAGAAATCAATTTAGATGGAATGCCATTGCATATTATTGATACCGCTGGGCTACGTGATAGTGATTGTAGAGTGGAACAAATTGGGATTGAACGTGCTTGGGATGTGATTAAAAAAGCCGATAAAATTTTATTTTTAATCGATCAAAGTAAAGGCTTCCAAGATAAAGATAGTGAACTTATGGCTGAGTTACCCGACCATATACCCGTTACTTTGGTATACAATAAAATTGATAAGAAAGGTTTGGATGAAAAATTAGTTGAACAAAATTCAATTTCGGAAATTTACCTGTCTGCCAAGCAGGGTTATGGCATTGATCTATTGAAACAATATTTAAAAGATTTTATGGGCTATAAAACAACGCAAGAAGGCGTATTTTCAGCCCGTCGTCGCCATATCGAAGCCTTAATTAAAGCCAAAGAGAGCGTTAGCAATGGTTTGCAACAATTACAACAATTTAATGCCGGTGAATTATTAGCCGAAGAACTGACAGCCGCCCAAAATGATTTATCTGAAATTACGGGCGAATTTGATTCTGATGACTTATTAGGCCGTATATTTACTGGTTTTTGTATAGGAAAATAGCCTCAAATTTTACCCGATTTTATCACGTATAAATCATACCTTAACTACCTGTAAAATATACTTTTCTTGTATTATATAGTTCAACCTAGAAAACGCAGTTGCTCTAACTACGTACATGACCACCATGGATGGTGGAAATGCAGTGAGAGGCAGGAGCCGGAGTCGTCCATGCACTAGTGCGACCCCCTTAAGCACTAAATCTTACGACTCCATGGATGGAGGAGGTAGAGCGAAGCATGGAGCCAGAGCCGAAGAATTTTCTGGAACATTTTGGTTGGGGCCGCCCAGGTTGAGCCTCGCTACGAAGCCAACTGCGTTTTCTAGGATAACAGATCCAAGTGGAAGCGATATACATATCACTGGGCGACTTAGAGACGCTTTAAAATTAGTTGAGGTGAGATTGCTCGATCATTGTATTATAAGTGGTGGTGATTTTTATAGCATGGCTGAACGGGGTTTGGTTTAATTAATTTTTGGTGCTTTCGAAATAAATAGTACAAAAAAAGGGGCTAAACAAAGCCCCTTTCAATTTGAATATTTTAGAATATTAAGCAGTTGTAGCCACTTTTTTATTCACTTTTTTTGTTGATTTATTTTCTGTTTGACTATCCTGTTGCTGTGAGGAGTACTTAGTTAATTTATATTCTTTTTTCCATGAAGGCCAATCGTTTGTGATATCAATTGCTCTTTGAAAATTACTATTTTTACTCATCATCTTTCCCCTGATTTTCAAGATCTGCTAACTCTCTTAATAATAATAGCTCAGCTTCCAAATATGACAAGGGTTTCATTGGAACCCTTAATTCGGCGGTATTTCTATTCCAATCTATTAATTTTCCGTTATCCTTTCTTTTTAATTTCCTTCCACTACTTAGATTCATAGAAAATAAATCAACGAACCTCCTTGGCCCTACACCCACAAAATGTTCGAAGTTAACCTTTTCTTTATCAACACTACCATTTGCATTAATTGAGTCGCCATGTAGATTTATTGCATAGCTTTTAGGATAAGGTTCGACGTATTGTACCCGATTAATTCCGGCTGCGACAAGATGTTTTGCGCAATTATGACAAGGGTAAGTTGTGGTATATAGCGTGCAATTCCTTATAGGAGTGCCATTTCTTGCTGCTGAAAGTAATGCTTCCATTTCAGCATGTACTGATCTACCATATTCGCTAATACGCAGAATACCCGTATCTTTTAAGAGTTTTTTTCCTTTTGAAAGCAAGTCATCATCCTTTTCTGATTGTTCAGATTCAAGTTTTTTCATTACTTTTAGAATAATGTTATTCTTTTCGTCTTCGTTTGAATCATATTTTTTTATATGATCTCTTTGATCAAATTCATTAGGCCAGTATAAACCCCCACCAAATTTTGGAACATCATTTGCTCCAGTAGCTAATATATCTCCTTGTTCATTCGTGATTACTGCGCCTACCTGCCGTGATAAATCTGCTGATCTTACTGAAGCTGCATATGCCATGAACATTGCGTATTCATCTGATGTTGGAGATATTACTGGTTTGGAAAATAAAAGATCCAATAGGCGTGATAATTGTTTAGATAAATTATCGCGATTGTCAGTTGTAATAAATGCGTCAGCTAACTGAAAGACATCTCGTGTTTTTTGACCAAAATCGCTCGATTCATTATCATCTCGAGCTATTAAAGCGTCAACCTCATTTTCTGGAACACCTTTTATATTAATTAAATAATCTTTTCTATTTTCGATACTCGACGATACCCCAATTAGAAAAAAACCTTCTCCATACACATTACGAAGAGTTTCAATTTCTTCTGTATTTTTTAGAGATCTAATAATATGAACTTTTCTTTTGAAAGGCATAATATTTTTTTTATTGGATTCTCTTTTTTCATTGATAGTATAAATGGCGAGTAGTGAGTAAAAATCTTGTCTTTTGAACTTTTTTCTTAATTCAAGACCAACATCCATACATTGCTTTAATCTGGTTTGTTCTCCTATTGCAGTTGAAAAATTTGAATTTATATATTTATCAGCAATCTGACTAAGATGAAGAAAATTCACTTTATAGTTGAACTGGAGAAATAATGATTCCATTCTATTTTTGACATCATCTAAATTGACTCCAACAGGCGATACTAAACCTATTACTAGTTCACAATCTGAAGAGTAACCGTCAGTAGACATTATTAAATTTCCTAAAAGTAATTTTGATGGTTTGTTTGATTGAAAAAAAACTTTATTTCTAATTTTTCATAGATAAGTAATTTTATTTTGCCTTTTTTCATATAATTAGGCAACTGGTACGCAATTACTTAATTAATTTGTATATGATATGGTTATTTTTTTCCGTCATTTTTATGATTGCAAACAATTAGAAAGACACCAAAAGATCAAAAACAAACCGTGTTATACTGCGCTAAACTTCTTAAGAACAGATTTATTTTAATTTAAGTGACTTTGAATTATTGGTACACATATGATTTAAAATTCATATTAATAACATAAATAACAATAAGATAGTAAATATTAATAGCTTTTGCATAGGAAAATAAAATAGATAAATAATCATGCCAATATATGCCATATTTAAACTCTTTTTGCCGAAAAAAAATTCAATTGGATTATCTGAAAAGCTTTTATCGGCTTTGGCATCCATAATAGCAATCTTTTTGGTTATGCTATGCAGTCAATTTTTTTTAGCTCCTCACGATTTACCTTGGATTGTTGCTTCAATGGGCGCATCGGCGGTTTTATTATTTGCCGTTCCTCAAGGTCCCTTGTCACAACCTTGGCCATTTGTTGCTGGTCATTTAATTTCTGGTTTTGTCGGTGTAACCGTGGTTTTATTCATTGATGATTTAGTGATTGCCTCTTGTTTAGCCGTGTCTTCGGCGATTTTTTTTATGTATATAACCGGTTCCCTACATCCACCCGGAGGTGCTACTGCATTGACGGTTGTTGTGGGTGGCAGTAGCATTCAATCTTTGGGTTACATGTATTTGTTAACACCAGTAGGCATAAATCTATTGGTTATGTTGTTATGGGCTTTGATTGTTAATAATTTATTGCCGAACCGATGTTATCCTAATGGTATACAAGATGTTTTTTCACAAAAAACAATGGATGATAGCCATCAACCGGAACAAAATAGTCTCAATATTAGTAAAGAAGATGTACATGAAGTTTTAAAGGAAATGAATATTTTTGTGGATGTTTCCGAGGCTGATTTAAATAAAATTTTTCACCTGTCATTAAACCAATTAAGAAAAAAGCGAATTGGCGAAGTGTTATGTGAAGATATTATGTCTTTTCCAGCAATGAGCGTTGAGTATGGAACTGAGATTGAATCAGCTTGGGCTTTAATGGCAAAGTATAAGGTTCATGGTTTCCCTGTGGTCGATAAAGTTGGTCGAGTGATTGGCATGGTTTCCATAGCGGATTTTTTAAATCAAGTGAAAGGTTCCGACGAAAATACATTGGTTGAACGCTTTAAAAATTTTATTAAGCGAACACCGGATATAGAAGCGGAAAAATTAGAATATGTAGGTCATATTATGAGTAAACCAGCAATTGTTATTCGCAATGATCAACATATTAATGATATTTTTAAAATTTTTAATGCCAATGGTCCCCATCATCTGCCAGTGGTTGATCATAACGATAAACTATTGGGAATGATTACACCTAAGGATTTATTAGCGGCCTTACATTCAGATAGAGAGGCTATTTAATATTCAGAACCTGTTATATCAGTGGCTGCCTTTTGATAATAAGTTTTTTAGGTTTAAAATAGCTTTAGCTGGTTTTTAAATTAAATCTAGCGACCATTTTACGAAAATCTTTATTTGAAAATGTCTGATAACTTTTCCCATAACGGAGATGAATATAATAATTAAAAATGGCGTTGATTTGAGATTCCTTATGTTTAAATTTTTTAATTGCTGCATTTTTGATTTTTTCGGGACCGTCATGGGGATGTATGGTTAAACCTTGTTTGGAAAGTTTGTTTAATAGTTTTTTATAACTGATGACTTCATGATCATCTTTGTTTATTTTTTTTAAAATCTGAAAGTAAAAAATTAAAGAGAAGCAAAAAAATAGTAGTCCAAACATTAAAAAAATCATATTTTTCCAACGATAATTGAAACCTAAAAATTGCATTAATAATTGTTGTTTTTTCTTATCATAACCTAATAACCAATTATTCCAGGTATATTTTAAATTATCGAGGTATTGATTGATGGTGTTAGTCCATTCACTTATGGTTTGCCAGTTGTTGATTAAAAATTTTTGGGATAATTGATTGAGATTGGAATAGTTTATATTCAAATACTCTAAATCTCTGCTCCGATAATCAAATATGCTATCGTCAATGTGATCTTGTGGAATTTCGGCGGTAGGATCAATTCTTGTCCAACCCTTGTCATCCAGCCAGACTTCTGCCCAGGCATGTGCATTAGATTGACGAACTACATAATAATTCCCGAGTTTATTGTACTCCATGCCTTGATATCCGACCACAACTCTGGCGGGGATACCAGCTGCTCGCATTAATAAAACAAAACTACTGGCATAGTGTTCACAAAAACCTTGTTTTGCCTCAAATAAAAATTGATCGGCTGGATTGGTAATCATCAACGGCGGGGTGCGGGTATAATAAAAATCGTCATACCGAAACATATCTAAGGCTTTTTCAATAATTCGATTTTTATCTTTGATTTCTTTTTTCCATTTGCTGCCTAATATAAAAGTTTTCGAATTGCTTCCACCTGGGAATCGTAGGGCCAAAGAGATTTCAACAGGGTCGTGTTGGGCAAAATAAAATGAGGTGGCTGAGCGTGCTCGATATTGTACAACTTGGGATATTTTGTGTTTCACCACATATTGTAAATCTTTGGAAAGATAAGGCTTTTTTAAAAAATTACTAGAAAGACTTTCTGGCATTTCCAGGGTAAAAACCCAAGGTTGTTTTTGAGGCTCTAAAGTAATGGTATATGAAACGTAATCATTGGGATTTGTAATAATATTTTTATAAGATGACCCGAGAGGTTTGTCGTGGATGGGACTTTGTTGCCAAGAGAGACCATCGGTCCGAGTCAATACGGGGCCTCTCCAATATAATTTATTTGCATTTGGAATAATATTGTCGAAGTCAATTCGAAAGGCAATTTCATTGGATTCCGAAATGTTATTCACACTACCGGGATACATTTCTCCCGATAATCCGGTAGTTCCACTACTATCATCACTAGGCAAAGTCCATAATGGACCAGGAACACGGGGGAAAAACAAAAATAAAATAATGGTCAGTGGGATGGCAAAAAGAGCCAATTTACCAATAATGGATAAAATTGGGATAATAGGAATAGTTGTTAATGGTGCCCGTGAATAGATAGCTAGATTTAAGGTAATTAAAAAAATTAAAAATAGGCCATATAAACTAATTAATAGGCTTTGACTATTTAAAAAATAGGTGCAAACCAAAAAATAACCCAAAAACAAAATAATAAATATATTACGCTTGTCTCTATAATTTTTAACTTCTAAAAGTTTTAAACAAATCATGGCACTAAGAAGCACAGTTGCAATATTTTGAGTGAAGTGAAAACCAAAATTTAAGGGGACCAAAATAATTGCTAAAAAAGTGAGAATTACTTTTATTAAGGTGGCTGGTAGGTTTAATAACTTCAGATCGGCAATGTAAAAAAGGGAAATGGTAAATAGATTTAAGATGATAAATGGAATGGGGATGTTGTTTATGTGGGGCGCTAAACTGAGTACCACCACTATTGGTAAGAAATGTAAAAGCGAAAAACTGCGTAAAATCTTCATATTTTAAATAATGCTAATTGTTCTAAGCATTGATGTTTATGGTTTTGACCATTGTTAATGGCCAAATTGACATGAGGTAATCGGAGACCATAAAAATCCCCTTTTTTTTCAGCTTCTGTGATTAAATGGGTTAAAACACTCAGCCTTTTTTCGGGTTCCAAATATTCAAATTTCTCCCATTCTAACCAGTAAAAATTGTTACTATCACTGCCACTATAACGTTTTATATATAGTCCTTGTCCTTTGGCATAAGCCTTCCAATGTATTTGCTTTAAAGATTCACCGATTTGATATTTATCGAGACCATAAAAATCACTATTTCCTTTACTTTGGGATCCTTCATTGGTTGATTGTAAGGAGTTTAAATTAGTAGGTAATTGGTGTTTTTGTGGCTTTGGATAGGCAAGAGATAAGGTGCTTAGTTTTATGTTTGACCAAGCATAAAATAAACCAAAAGGGAAAATTGTCGAAATAACAATGGTTGGTATTTGGATATATCCACGTTGTTTGCTAATTACTGGAATATTAATTGGTTCAGAATAATCACTGGGATCGAGTGTTTGGCTAAAATTATCTGTTTTTATGGTAATGGCATAATGGCTGGTTTTAACTGTATGATGGTTTTTTGTCACAATATGTAATGGAATATAGGCGGTTTCTCCACTATACACGGGAGAAGCTATGCTAGTGTAAAAGGTTAATCCAAGTAAATTTTTTTGTGTGTATAACATGGATAAAATGGCCATACTGGTCAAAAAAAAGGTAATTAAGTAGATTAAACTATTACTAAAATTAATCGCTGCCATCAACATAACAAAAACGGTTAAGGCAAATAACAATCCTTGCCGGGTTGGCAAAATATAGATACGTTTGCTGTGCAGACTGGCCTGTTTTTGAACTTCAATTCGTTTGATTAGATAGTGTTGAAGTTTTTTTAACATGGATTATTGATAAAACCATCTAATTAGCGTTAATTGATTCAAATTCGGTTAGGATTTGTTGTTTACTAATGTGAGTCTGCTCGTCAGTTTTTAGTCGATGTAATATGACCGATGGCAAGACGGCATTAATATCATCGGGTATGACCATTTGGCGTTGATGAATAAATGCCCAGGCTTTTGCAGCTATTACTAAAGCTAGTCCGGCTCGAGGCGAAAGTCCAGTAATAAATAAACTACTGGTACGGGACAAATGCAAAATATTCTGAATATAATCCAAAATTGGACTGGAAATATGGATTTCTGTCACTTGGGCCTGCATTTCAAGCAATTGTTGTGCGGAAAAAACCGGTTCAAGTTTTTCCAACAAATCTCTCCTATCGGTCCCAGATAAGATTTCCCGTTCGGTTTTTCTATCCGGATAACCCAAATGTAATCGCATCAGAAATCGATCTAATTGTGATTCTGGTAGGGCAAAGGTTCCTGTTTGAGTTTGAGGATTTTGGGTGGCTATCACAAAAAAAGGCAGGGCTAAGGGATAGGTGTTCCCATCAACCGTAATTTGTCGTTCTTCCATGGCTTCAAGTAAAGCACTTTGGGTTTTAGCTGGGGTGCGATTGATTTCGTCAGCGAGTACAACCTGACTAAAAATTGGCCCTGGTTTGAATTTAAATTCATCGGTATTTTTATCGAAAATACTGACCCCGATGATATCGGCCGGTAACATATCGCTGGTAAATTGAATTCGGGAAAAATCCAAACCAAATAATTTAGCTAGCAAATGCACCAAGGTTGTTTTCCCCATTCCGGGAAGATCCTCGATTAGCAAATGTCCACGTGACAATAAACAGCACAAGGCTAGTTTTATTTGGTGCTCTTTGCCAATAATAATGGCATTTGCTTGTTTTAGAAGTGGAGAAAACATTGATAATTTAGTCAAATTGAATTAGGTAATAAATTTTCCTTCTCTTAAACGCTGTGCTTCCATTAATTCAATTTCACGGGCACCTGAATACACAATATTATGATCGGGAACATAGTCCAAATCCATATTGCCGCGTTCATAAGGAACACTATTAAGAATGACACGCATGGCATTAATTCGGGCCTGATGTTTATCATTAGATCGAATTATAGTCCAAGGTGAGGTAGTATTATGTGTCCGTTTTAACATTTGATATTTCACATTAGTAAAATCGTCCCAACGTTCTTGGGCCTGAACATCAACTTCTGAAAGTTTCCATTGCCTTAGTGGATCGGTTTTACGTCGATTAAACCGGCGATCTTGTTCTTCCTTGGTGACACTAAAATAGAGTTTGACTAAAATAGTACCTTGTCTTACCAGATCTTTCTCAAAGCCTACCACACCTTTCATAAATTGTTTGTATTCGACTTCACTACAAAAACCGAATACAGGTTCTACCATGGCGCGGTTGTACCAACTGCGATCAAATAATACCATCTCGCCACCATGCGGAAGCTGGGACACGTATTTTTGGAAAAACCATTGGGTTTTCTGTTCTTCCGTAGGTTTACCGAGTGCCACTATTCGATAATGTTTTTCGTTCATATAACGAGTGACACGTCGTATGGTTCCCCCTTTACCTGAAGCATCCCGTCCTTCAAAAATAATTATCATACGTTTGTGAGTATCTTCTAAATAATTTTGCAGTCGAATTAATTCCGCTTGATAGGGCTTTAATTCTTCTTCTCGTCGATACCGTCGTATGCCTTTTTTATTATTTTTTTTGAGTTGATTATTGTCTTTGCGTAACTCAAAATAACGTCTGACTAATTCATCAGAATCGATTATTTCTCCGTCTATATTAACAAGATTACTGTTTTCCGTTGCTTCGACTGCTGATACATCATCATTCATTGTTAGCATCCTGAGTATTTTCGTTTAAATGACAGATACAATAAGAAGTAGCTAGATACGTAGCTGGTATTTATTGTGCTTCAATTTCTAGATACATTTTATTGATATGTTTACCAAAATTAGTATCAAAACCAATCCAGTTTTGATACGTCAAAAATTTATTTTGTATTTGATTTTTTATTTCATAATCTTCTAAATCGGCTTCATATCCATCTAAGACGGCTTGATTTAATAGGACTAAATAATCTAAAAAGGCTTGAGTGCTTGATTTAAAGTTGCCACTTTGGCCATGTCCTGGGATATATATATTGGCTTTTAGCGATTTAGCATATTTTAAAGCATTAATATTTCCAATTATACTAGCAGATTCATCAAATTGTCCGAAACGGCCATTAAATCCATTGTCTCCCAAAAATATTACCTGACTTTGTTTGTGCTCAATAATAATATCCGTATCGGTATGGGAAGATTGAAAGTGATATATTACAAAATCTTGCTCATCAATGGTAATCTGTTGTTGATGTTTTACTGCTTGGTTAGGCGGTATGATTTGAGTATTTTTACTTAAACCTTCGGTCATTCGATGCATGGAATCTAACCAAGTGAGTGCTTTACTTCCATTTGCTTGTTTTATCATGTTTGGATGGGCATAAATTTCTGCCATTGGAAAAGCTTCTTTAACTGCATGATTGGCAAACCAATGATCACCATGAATGTGGGTATTAAAAACAGCAATTATGGGTTTTTTGGTGATTTTTTTGATTTCTTTAAGCACTTGTTTGCCAACATTATAAGTGCTTCCTGGGTCGACTAAAATAATCCCATTAGTGGAAATAATAAAAGCCGGATTATTTATAAACCCCTGATTTTCTGGATTAGGTTCGTTTAACGGGCCATGCATAACATAGACCCCATCGGTCACAGCTTGAAAATTGAACTGCCCAAGTTTACCGATCTCCCATGCATTGGCTGATAAAAAGGCAGATAATGAAATTAACATCAGAATTATGCTGATTAAATTTTTTTTCATCGAAATATCTTATACTAATGAAGGTTTACGCAAAATTAAAAGCCATACATAATGACATAAAGATAAATAATTTACTATTTATTTAAAACTTTACAATAAAAATATTGCCCTATTAAGAGGAAGTATTTTTAAACGAAAAAATAGAAAACACACTTAAATATTGAAAGATAGATATTGCATATCATTTTTTTGTCTGCTATATCTAACGTATAAATAATAATCTGCCACCTATTAATAATTAAATCTATATAATTCAAGGCGATAAAAAATGAAACCAATTAATACTCTCATTGCTTTTACTATATGCTGTATGTTAATTCCTTTAGCTTCAGCAAATAATGGTTCAGTAATGGTAGTGCATGCAAACTCACATACTAATCCTGTTCAAGTCACTCCTGTACCTACACCTTTTCCTACGGCAACCCCAGTTCCTACCCCTACTCCTACTCCAATACCTGAAGCTCAAGTGATAAATATTGATGGAGATGCTTTTTTCGTTACTCCAATTGTTTTAGATGTGGTCGATGAACAAGGGACTAAAGTGGACGAAGTAGGAGTATATTTAACTAATCCAGCTTCTTCAGTGACAATTAGTAAGGAAGACAATACCAATATTATTCTTTTTCCCGAGAGTTTATTTAGTAATTCACCAAATACTGAAGAAAATGGTAAAACTATCAGTACTTCACACCTTATTAATGGGAAAGCTTATATATCTGTAATCGCCAAATGCGAAGGTCAATATCGACTTAAAACTCCTTTAGCCACCATAATTGTGCCATTAAATTGTACCAATAAGCGCGATGGTCGTTCCGATTTTAGGACCGAATATTCTCAAAACGATTTAAATGGTCAGCTTAAAGTGTCGGCTGTTAAAGGAAATATTCAAATTATTGATCGGAATGGTGTTACGGTTAATTTGGAGGCTGGTCAAGATCATACTATTGGTAATCTAGTCCAACGAGTGACTTGGGTGTTGCCTATTGACGGTGACCATATTTATGGTGGTAAAGTGAATACCCTGGCCTGGAGTGAATATGATGGCGCCATTGGATATGTTATTGAGTACAATTCACCTTCGCCAATTTTTGCTGAAGAAAACCCTGCGACGAATGAATTTCCGACGTTATTAACCGTCTTTCCTGCGGGTACTAAGGATGCAAACGGAAATGCTTATCCCTATACTTATATTGAACCTATCGATAATGTGATCACCATGGAAATCATGTTACCCGATGTTCATGAAGGAACAATCGAAGCTCGAGTCTTTCCCATTGATGGCAATGGTACTTTCTTAAGTGGTAGTGAGTCGAGTGATAGGACGACCATTACTTGGAAATAAATAGTTTGGAAATAAAGAGTTTAGAAATAAATGCTTTTAAACGCAGCTTAGTTATGACTAAGCTGCTTTTTTTTCGACTGGGAAATAATTTTTCTTTAGGTAAATTGCTAACATAATAATTAAACTGATTTCTTTCGCCCAAAATCCAATTACTGCACCTATCGTTCCAAAATTTAAAATCGCAATATAATCAATTATTCCATTCAAACCTAAGGCAATTGTTAATATTATAAGATAGTGGCTTTGCCGTGACATGGCGATAATTATACTGCCAAATAATGTGGTTTGATAAACCAGGATAATAACGGGTAACAAGGCAATGAGTATTTGACTGGATTGCTCAAAAGCGTGTCCATAGAGAAGTTCAATAATCCATGGACTTAGTATGATTCCTGGAATGACAATGATTAGGGCACCAACTAATAAATGTCCAATAGCCTTTAAAAATAATACTTTAAATTTATCAGCTGAACCAATTAAACTCACTAATTTTGGAAATACCGCCGCTTGATAAGCAGATCCCAGCACAATGCAACCTTCGACTAAACGCATAGCTGCGGTATAAATACCGACTGCTTTTTCGTCGAGTACGGCTTGTAATAAGAATATATCAATCCTTAGGGTCAGAACACTTAGCAGAGCAATTAAGAATAGGGGGAAGGTAGTCTGAAACAGTGTTTTTATCGAACTGTTTTTTTCGCTATTTTTAGGACGTTTTAAGTGATTATATTTAATACTAATTAGAGTAATACCCAAGGCAAGGATATGGCTGATGGCATAGCATAATGCTACCCAAAGCATTTGTTTGTGTAAAAAACTCACTCCATAAATGGATATCAAAATAAAAGAAGCTTTTTGAAAAATTCCAATTTTTGCTTCAATATCGAGTTTATCCCTGGCTCGGATTAATGCATTTAAAAAGGCCGTGAAAGAAAGGGCTAAAGAACCAACTAGCAAGCTTAATAAAACAAATAAAGGGATGGTTAGATATAAACCAAAAATAAAAAAGAAGGAAATAAAAACAAGACTGCAGAGAAACTTTAAACGCCAATAGTTGCTGGGTATATTCCCGTTAGAACCGGCAATATGGCGGGTTAGTAAAACATCTAATCCAAAATCGATGAATATTCCCGCTAATGAAATATAGGCAAAAATATAATTGAATTGGCCAAAACCTTCGACGGACCAATAGCGTCCGAGAATTGCCCATAAAATGATTAATAAAAGACCACCGCCGCCGAGATGAATTAGTTGCCAAATAATTCCAGTCCAGCGGACGGATTTTTGTTTATTTGAAACGCCGATACCGCTCACTTATCTTTATACTGATTCAAATAAATATTAGCCTGTTTATGGTTGGGATTAATTTGTAAGACTTGATTTATCAGTAGTTTTCCGTGTTGGACTTGACCTTTCTCAATTAATAAAGCGGCCATATTGGCTTTGGCATTTAGATTATCTGGATTGTTTTCCAAGGAGGTTTTAAAACTTTGAATCGCCTGATCAGATTGTTTACTTTTCGCCAAACGATTACCCCGCATATAATAATATACACTGCGATCATGAGGTGACATTAATGATACTGGCATTATGCTTTCAAAATAAATCGCTTTTTTCAATTGATTGCTATATAACAGGGCCAAATAAGTATTCAGAAAAGTGGTTGGTAAAGCTTGAATAGTATCCCCATCACGACCGATATTGAGTGCTACTCCAAAACTCTTTAACGCTTTATCAAAGTCTTTTTGTTGCATGTAAATTTTACCCAATTCAGCCCATACTCGCTCTTTTTTTGGACTCATTTTAGTTTCATGCAAATAAAACTCTACAGGATCAGCCCATTGGCTATTTCTCTCAATCGTTAAATAAGCGTAACTGAGTAAAATAATGGCTGTAAGTATACTAAATGCGGGCTTAATATTTTTTAAATAAATTAATACCCAAGCCAATAATAAGGAAAGTCCCATATCGGGTAAATAAGTACGATGTTCAAAGGCAAAATCTCTCAGCGGAATCACACCACTTTCGACAATGTGGGTAAGATAATAAAAAATCACGGCAAAAATGATTAGGGGGTGTTTTTTTGCGAAAATTATCGCACCAGCAATAACAGCAATGTGTGCTACTAAAGCAAGTAAAACATTTAAACTGAAAAAACTTTTTTGCAGAATTAAATCATATTCAAGATGCAATCCAATAGGAACAAAATACAATTTAATATAGTGCCAGAGCACTAACATTTGAGTTGCAAAATATTCAAGGCGGGAAATGTGACGCGTATCTTGAGTATGGGTGTATTGATCGATAAGTTCAAAGGAAACACCAAAAAATTGGAATAAGATAAATCCTAAAATTAAAGCGCTAAAGAGTCCTGAGGCAGCCCAAATTAGCATTTTTTTCTTATCTAAAGTCTGAAAAAACAAAACCTCGATTAATAAAATAGCCGCGGGTAGGGTAACGGTATTCTCTTTAGAGAGTAGTGCTAGTAGGGCTGCTAATCCTGTTAGCACATAAAACAACAAGTTTTGATTATTGCGAGCTGTGACATAAAAATAAAGTGTCAATAAATAAAACATTGCAGCTAATGCAGCATGTCGCTGGACAATATAAGTAATAGCCTGAGTATGTAAGGGGTGTAATAAAAAGAGTAGTGCAGTGAGAAAGGGTAAATAAGTTTTTAAACTTTCATTTGCTTGGATTTTTGGACTATTTAATAGCGCTCTAATAAGGAAATAAATACTGACACCGGTTAAAAAGTGAATCAGTAAATTAAAAATATGATATCCAGCTACCGAGTACTCATGTAAATTATAATTAACGGCTAGGCTAAAATAACCCGTAAAACGCATAATTTGGTAGTTACGATGCTCAATAAGATTGCTGAAACTTTTTATGGCGGGATTTTCTACAATAGAATGATGATCATCCAAATAAAATGGTGCGGATAGACTATTAAAATAAACCACTAGCGTGGCAATAAATAAAAAAAGTAGCTGATATTTGATAGGTCGAAGGTATTTAAAATAATCCACCTCAGATTCCGGTGAGTCGTCACTAACACGGTATCCTTCATTTAACACGAGCTGTTCTCCTTATTTTTTGGGCTATTATCATTTTGCGGTTGCGAATTGTTCAATTGTTCTTCTAAAATGGCCAGCCGTTGAGTCAATCGAATAATTTTGTGGCGGTTAGATGAACTTTCGATATCCATGATTAACATTTTAATTAACACCACGCCAAAAGCGATTACCACGGCCAATATGGGTGGGTAATTGACGCCGACCTGATCAGCAATAACATCTACTATCTTTGGAAAAAAACCTAAAATAACAGTTCCGATGGCAATTATAAACCACCATAATGAATATTTTATGTGCAAATGATCCCGTCTTATCAACCAGAAAATTAATCCGGCAATAACTAAACCGATAAATGAAGAAAGTAATATGTATCCGTGCACTTAAATTAACCTAGTTATAATTGACAGGCTCATGTTTTGAAAAACGTTTTTTGAGTTGCAGTTTAGCGGTACTCAACAAAAGGGTGTAATACAAATAATAAAGAATTTTTAACCAGGAATTAAATATTTTAGACTGGCCATTTTGACGAGTATGAATTTTTACATCGACTTCGCTAATATTTAATCCAGTATGCGTTAACAATAATAAAATTCCTACATCCTGATATTCTAAACTGGTGGCATTTCGCGACACCAGTTGCGTTAAGGCTTGCTGATCATATAAACGGAAACCTGAAGTAATATCATGAATTTTACTGGCTGTCAGCCAACGTAACATTTTCCAAGTAAATTTTCGTGAAATATCCCCACGAGCTATACAGGCACCAGAAATAACATGATGATTGGGCGCTTGAATATAGGCCTGGATTAAGGTGTTTATTTCTTCTGCTTCGTGTTGGCCATCAGCATCCATAGTAATGACAAAATCATAGTGATTTTTTAAGGCATAACGCATTCCAGTTTGCATGGCATTCCAAGCCCCTAAATTAATGGCGAGATCTAAAACTTGAGCACCGGCATTTTTAGCAATATCTACGGTTTTATCCTGGCTGGCATCATTGATAACCAAAACTCTATAACCCAATTTTTTGACACTGCTTATTACCTTGGCAATACTTTGAGCCTCATTCATGGCGGGTATGACTATCAGTAAATTTTCAGTATTGGGTGTAATCATTTTGATATTAGCTTTAAATAAAAAAGTCAATTATAAATTATTGTTGTTTAAGGGAACAGGTTGATGAAAGGCAATCTACTGTTTAGGGTGCCATTATTATCAAAAAAATAATTAATTTAAACCAAATAAATAAATATTTGACATTTTGTACCGACTGGTTCTAAACTAATAAACATGAATGTCGGGCGCCCTAAAGAATTTGATGAAGACAAAGTATTAAATATTGCCATGAATTATTTTTGGGATAAAGGCTATGATAATGCATCTTTAAATCAATTATTACAGCAGATGGGGATTTCTAAGAGTAGTTTTTATCAGACCTTTGGCAGCAAGCAAGCCCTTTTTGAGCGATGTTTAGAACTCTATGTTAAACAACAAACGAGTTGGATAAATGAACAATTGACGATAAAAAGTGCTAAACAAGTCTTGTTTGATATTTTTCAGATGTCGATATCGGAAATTAAACAATATGGAGAAATTAAAGGCTGCCTGGTAATGAATAGTGCCGAGACGTGTTATAAAAAATATCCTGATTTAAGTCAGTTAATTGCTAGTCAGTTCCATCAATTTCATCATTTATTTAAAAAATTAATCCGCTTAGGTCAGCAACAAAATGAAATTTCTACCCGTCATGATGCGGAAATGTTATCGAGTATTTACCTAAATACCTTAAATGGTTTAAGTGTCATGATCAAAGCTGGCGCTGACGATAAAATGATTGATGATGTCTTATCGGGCTTTGAAATACAATTAAAATAGAATAGCAGAAACTAAAATGATTTCTGCATTTTTTTATCTATTTTTGGACTAAAGAGTCCAGTAATATTTATTTATTTTAAATAAAAGATATAGGAGGTATTTGTAAAAATATTTAATCTGTAATACAAAATTTAAACATCAATTTAGGAATACGATAATGAGCTTATTAAATACAATTACACCAGAAAATGCACAAGGCGAAATAGCTGAAGTTTACAATGAAATTAATTCGATTTGGCAAATGGTTCCCAGTCCAATTCAATTATTTAGCGTTAGTCCTGAACTACTCAAAAACCAATGGGAAAAATATAAATATTTTGACTCACAAGAAATACCTTCTGCAAAATTAAGCACCATGATTCGCTTATTGGTATCTGAAGAGGCCAAATGTGAATATTGTATTGGCTTAAATGCAGGTATGTTAATCAAAATGTTTGAGATGACTCCCGAGCAAGTCCAAAAGTTGAAAGCTGATCCCAGTAGTGCGCCTCTAGATGATAAAGAAACAGCGTTATTGCTATTTGTGCTTAAGGCAGTTGATCATGCACATGATGTTACAGCTAATGATGTGCAAAAATTACGAGATTTAGGGTTAACTGATAAACAAATATTTGAAGCCGTAAATAGTGGTGCTACCATGCGGGCTGGTAATATTTTATTTGATGCGTTTAAGGTTGATATAGACTATTAATCCTAGAAAATTCATTTGATTCAACTATTCTAAAGATGTGTTATTGTTTTAACCGTTTAACACATCTTTAGATGCAGGTATTATTAAATGACCATCGACACTATAATCGATTTTTGGTATTCCGAACGCGTGAAAAAGCAATGGTTTAATTCCACCAAAGCACTTGATGATGAAATTGGTGAAAAATTTGAATCTGTTTGGCAACTCGCTTGTAATGATGAATTAACAAGTTGGTCTGATTCAGCTCCGGGCTGTTTAGCCCTGGCAATTATTTTCGATCAATTCACGTTAAATATGTATCGGGGCACTAAAAAAGCTTTTGCCAGTGAAGCCAAGGCGATTGCTATAAGTCATTTGGCTATCAATCATGGATTTGCTGATGCCATACCAAAACCACAATTATCGTTCTTATTTATGCCTTTGATGCATAGCGAAGAATTAGCCGATCAAAAACTTTCCATTAAGATGTTTGAAAAATATCAGTTAACTCAAAATATTCGATTCGCCCATCATCACCATGATTTGATCAAACGATTCGGTCGTTTTCCCCATCGAAATATAATCTTAGGTCGTCAAAGCAGTCAAAAAGAACAGGAATATTTAAATTCACCAGGTGCTTTTTTAGGTTAATTTATACACAACGGACTTTAACCATGACCAAATTCCCAGTGAAAAACCCGAAAAAAAATTATATCCCATCGATGATTTCAGTAAATAAATAAAAAGCCCCACGGTAAGTGTAGATAAAATATTGATGTAAATTGGAAAAAGAGCATAAGAAGAAATTAATACCCATAACAATAAAACACAACTTATTACGATAAATAATAATCCCAATCGATGAAAGCTTAGTCCGAATAGTTTTTTACTATCAACAGTCTGTACGGAAAGTGAGTGTATAATTAATTTTCCTTGATTTGCCGGAATTCTCAAAGATAAGCTTAGCTCAGAAATAGCCTCATCAATCCAAAAAGATTCTCCAAATTCTTGGTTTTGAATCGTCTTAGAAATAGTAGCAATTGAATAGTGATACCAGCGTTTATTTAGATAATTAACCGAAAATATCAATTCAAATGGCTTTTCTGATCCTGGGTTTTCGATAATACTACCCAGCCTAGCCCGAATCTTTACCATTTTCCGATTTGGCACACTCAGTTTTTGAGTAAATTGGGTAATACCTTGATTGGCTGAATTGATTATTATTTGATCCAATCCGGGTTGGTTAATAATTTGTACTTGTTCACTATTTCCTTCTTTTTTCCAATCCTCAAAATGATTTTGAAAATTACTATTTTTGAGGAGTTCGGGACCGCTGGACTGATGTTTTTTTACGCCATAATGGAAACCAGCGCTTAGCACGATGGACAAAACTAGGAAAATAATTTTATGACGAAAAGAAAAATTCAAATTTAATCCTAAAATGAACATGGTTAATTGAGCGTATTAATATTTGTGCAAATATCTATTTTACAATGCTCTTAAACCTAGAAAAAAACATTTATGATTGATTGCCTTAATCTGAAATTATGTCCGAGATTAAGAAAATAGTCTTGTTACATTCTGTTACATAACGTTACTTCATTGAAAGGATTCATGCATTGCGGCTTGTTATTCTTAACTCAGTGTTAACAAACCTGAGGAAAAAACCATGAAACATCCCATTCGTTATAGTCTTTTAGCTATTTTTGTTTTATCCATTGTTGTTGGAGTCAGTGCATTTGGTTATCAATGCTACCATTCCAGTATGGATGAAAAAGCGCAATATATTTCGGAAAAAATCTCTAAGAAATTGGATCTAACCGTTGAGCAAAATAAACAATTAGTCAATTTAAAAGATCAAATTTTAGTGGTAGCTAAAAACATTCGCCAAAATAAACAGCTGCATCGAGAAAAGTTATTAGGCTTGATGGACAAAAAACAATTTGATCGGAAAACAGCAGAAATCATATTAAATGAAAAAAGTGATGTGATTAAAGCTGAAGGTACTCCTTTAATTCTAGCTTTTGCTGACTTCTATGACAGTTTAGATACCAGTCAACAACAGAAAATTCGTGATGAAATAAATGAAAATTGAACGAAACAAAAACAAAGATAAACTAATGATTAGTATTCAACAAGAGTTTGAAAATATGTTAGATCTTTTGGCAGATTTTCATAATGGTTTGGAAACCAGTCAAAGACAAAGATTTCGTGAATTATTAACCGCTAACTACCATTGCTACCAGAGAAGTGATGTAGAATAAAATAATTCATTAAAGTAACGCAGAAACAATTATTAGGGCTTATTGATTATGCATAAAATCCTTCTTATTGATGATGATGATAAATTGGCGGATATTTTAAGCCAGTATCTGGTCCAATTTGATTTCCAATTGATTTCTGCGTTGCGTCCCAGTGAAGGGTTTAAAATTCTTCAAGAAGAAAATGTGGAACTGCTTATTTTAGATATTATGTTGCCGGAAATGGATGGATTTGAAGTCTTAAAATTGATTCGTCATGATAATTATATTCCAGTCATTATGCTAACTGCTCGTGGTGATGTAATGGACAGGGTGGTAGGATTAGAATTAGGCGCTGATGATTATCTGCCAAAACCTTTTGAACCGCGAGAGTTAGTGGCGCGAATTAATGCCATATTAAAACGCATTAGTGAATCATCCAGGCAAGCAAATTTGGAATTCGGTCCTCTGTCCATGGATACTATGGCACAAGAAGCCAGATTAAATGAGCAAATCCTTCCTTTGAGTAGTATGGAATTTCGATTATTGGCGTTTTTAGCCGATCATCCCGGTCAAACATTAAGCCGTGATAGTATTTTAAATCATCTTAAAGGGATAGATACTGAACTTTATAGTCGATCCGTGGATATTTTGGTCAGTCGCTTAAGACAAAAGCTAAAACCGTATGAATTAATTAAAACGGTTCGCGGTTTTGGTTATCGCTTTGTTGGCAAGGAGTAATTCCATTGCTATTTAGAAATAAAAATTCGCGAATTACACGCCATTCTCTTTCGGCAAAATTAGTTATTTTATTTGTTTTGGTTGGTGTTTTATTTGTTATTTTAATGGCTATGGCGATTAAAAAATCCTACCGTAATTCCTTCCAAGAAACCATTCGACCCCATTTATCTGCTTATCTTGATTATGTGCAAAATGATATTGGTTTACCACCCAATATAGAACGGGCTAAAAAAATTAGCGACAAACTTTCCTTAACCATCAGTATTGTTGGAGATGATTTACATTGGTCATCAACAGGAGTTTTTTTCCCCTTTAATGAATTAGAAATTCACAAAAAATTCACTCAACAGGGTCGAACGATTATATTTGCCGAATACCATGAAATTGATATTTTGGTCTTGGAACATGGTAAATATCAATTATTTGTGTCTGAATTATTATTAGATAATGCTTGGCCGCATCGTGAATGGCAATTTATAAAAGCGTTACCTTTTTTAGTGTTAATTATTGTCTTGGTTTTTTTATATCATGCAACGGCATATATTTTCGCTCCCTTAAAAACCATTCAAAAAGGGATTCAACAAATCAGCAATGGCAACTTGGAACACAAAATTATTGTTAAACGTAAAGATGAATTAGCCGAACTGGCCAATAATATTAATACCATGGGAGATGATATTAAACAAATGTTAGACGCCAAGCGGCAATTATTACTCGCCATTAGTCATGAACTTCGTTCACCCCTGACTCGTGCGAAAATCCAAGTTGAAATGCTCTCAGACAGTAAACATAGCCAGGAAATTAAAAATGATCTAAATGAAATGGCTGATTTAATTGAGGAACTTCTGGAAGGAGAACGCCTAAATAATCACCAAAGCTTAAATCGTGAATATTTAATGATTAATGAATTATTGGATGATTTATTAGCTGATCGTTATGCTAATCAAAACCTTCAAACAAAAGTTTCCACGATTAAATTATATGCTGATAAAGCAAGATTACGATTACTTCTTAAAAATCTTATCGAAAATGCCTTACGTTTTACACCGGATAATCAACCCGCTCCTGAGATTCATATATGGCAAGAAAAGCAACTCATAAAAATTGAAATAAAAGATTATGGCGAAGGAATTGCCGAGCAACATCTTCAACACCTATGTGAACCTTTTTATCGGGTCGACTCTTCCAGACAACGTCAAACTGGTGGATATGGATTAGGGCTCTACCTCTGTCGAATGATTGCTGAAGCTCATGGTGGCAAATTGAAAATAAAAAGTGAAATAGGTAAAGGAACTCTCGTCATAATTTTATTGCCCTTAACCGAAAACTAGTGAAAAGGCATGACTTTTCCCAATTTTAAAACATCCTTCCAGTTGGATCTTATTCAGAATGAAATTGACACTTATTTGATTGAATTGAATAGTTTTTATCATGCTTAAAGTCTAAAAGTTTGTATAGTTCTGAAACCTAGAAAGGCTGCGAAGCTTAACTTAAAAATAATTGAAATACAATTAAAAAATTAAATGAAAATTGTATTCAATTAACTTAATAATTTAAAATCTTTTTTTGTTTATTATGATTATTAGACTGGCTTTTTTTTGTGGATAAGTGACTTAATTAAATTAAAGACATCAAGTTAGAACAACTGGCTAATTGTGGATAAAAATTGTATTGGTGTGGGTAAAAAAGGATAACTCTGCTGGAATTAAAAAACATCAAAAGTTATTAAATTTACACTACAGGTATTACACAAGTTATCCACAGGTTGTTGGATATCTTAATTGAAATTAGAAAGGTAAAATAAGATCTGATATCGCAATTTAAGGTAAAAATAATACTCACATAGAATTCATTGCGTCCAATATCTACAATTTGAAAGCATGAGAAATATGGAAACCTTACTTAAACCTGGTATGTTAAAAATAGAGGGCATCAATTAAAAGATTTTTTCGACTTCGTTTAACCTTAGGCAAACTGGTATATTTTTAGCATCAATACTATGCTCTTTAGTAATAAGGAGGATAGCTATGCCGCAATTGCAGTATTTGCCCAGTGCACAGTTTAAAAAAAAACTAAATAAACAATACTCAGAAGCTAATCGAAACACTTCCTCAATAGATAAAAATTTGCTGGAAAGTAAACGTATGCTGTCGACTCTGGTGGGTAATTTACCGGGAATGGCTTATCGATGTAAAAATGATCAAAATTGGTCCATGGAATTTGTGAGTCCAGGCTGTTTGAAATTAACCGGTTTTTCAGACCATGAACTAGTCAATAATAAACCTCCATATGAAAAAATAATTACTCATGAATATAAAGAACATGTTTGGCAGCAAGTACAATCGGCTATTGAAAATCATCAACCATTTAATATTGCCTATCAAATAAAAACCAAATCAGGTGTCATTAAAGATGTCACCGAACGAGGGATTGGTATATATAGTGATTCAGGTGAAATCGAAGCTATTGAAGGTTTTATATGGGATGATACACAATTAAAACAAACTCAAAAACATGTACAAATTTTAAATGAACAATTAAAACAGGAAATTCAAGAAAAGGAAGAAAAACAACAAAAAGTTATCGAAAATCAAGGATACTTAAGGGATATTATCGATGCAGTTCCGCATATGATTTTTATTAAAAATATCCAAGGTAAGTACTTACTTGCTAATCAATGTGTAGCCAATGCCTATGGAAAAAATATTGATGAGGTGCTTGGTCATGATCAATATGAATTGAAACATCTCAAACCCCATGAATTAAAAAAATTTTTGAAAGATGATCGAGAGGTTATTAATAGCGGGAAAAAAAAATTTATTCCAATCGAGGAATTTACGGATAAAAGTGGTATTACCCGCTCTTTTCAAACCCATAAATTACCTTTCTTATACGAAGGGCAACAATGTATTTTAGGAACGGTGGTTGATATTAGCCAATTGGTAGAGACTCAGAAAGAAGTGCATCAATTAAATTTGGATTTAGAAAAAAAAGTGTCTGAGCGAACCCATGAATTGTCCCTGTCGAACAAGAAATTAAATGAAACCCTGGATAATTTAAAACAAACCCAAGAGCAATTAATTCAAGCGGAAAAAATGACCAGTCTGGCACGCTTGGTTGCTGGCTTGGCGCACCAAATTAATACCCCAATTGGTAATGCACTAACTGGAATTTCATCTTTATCGATAGTTACGCAAACATTATTTAAAAACTATCAACAAGGTATTAAACAAAAAGATTTTGAAACCTATCTACATAATGTCACACAACTCAGTCAAGTATCGATGCAAAATATTGAAAAAGCTGCTTTATTAGTGAATAATTTAAAACGATTATCAAATGAAGAACTTGTTGAGGAAAAACGCAAATTTAATGTATACCTTTACACTCAGGATGTTATTTTATCCCTACAAGCACAACTACAAGAAAAAAATATAACTATTCAAACAAATATTCCCAAAGAACTTGATATTGTGAGTTATCAAGATATTTATGGTCAATTATTAACTATTTTGATAATGAACTCTTTAATTCATGCATTTACTGATAAAGAAAAGGGATGTATACAGATCAATTTAGAAATTCTAGAAGATAAACTTTATCTGCATTATTCCGATAATGGTAAAGGCATCACACAAAACGATTTGCCGCATATTTTTGACCCTTTTTATAAGGCCAATTTAAGTTCAACAGGGACTGGATTGGGCTTACATATCTTATACAATTTGGTCACGACCAGCTTTAGAGGTAAAGTTAATTGTCAAAGCCAGATTAATCAGGGAGTAAATTTTACCTTAGAAATTCCCCCGGATAATTTCTCCATCATATAGTAGTCATGGTCATATAATTCAATAGATTTTCAATTGGAAATCTATTGTAGCACTCAAAATTACATGTCATCCGATTTTTTTAAGCGAAAGGCCAGTCAAATTCTTCAATGGTCATTTGTTTGGGGTCAGTATATCGGATCATAAGTGCACGCTTTTTGATATTATTACTGTATTATTTGTGCACTATGATACCACGAAAATATTTTATCCCTCACAAAATCAAATGCTTATATTTTACAAACAAGCCCTATTTATTCTTCCACCTCTTTAGAATTCAGGATTTTCTGTCGAAACTCTTTAGCGCTACGGATCAATTGTGGTTTCGGGGTACAGCTCCTTGGTAAATAAATTATCAAAATCAAGCTTTCTGATATTTAAATATTCGGGTGGTAATACTCGGAAAACCATTGCTTGTGTTTTTAGGAATTATTGTAATAAGCCCACTTTTGTCAATCGATAAGCCAATGTGGGGGGTGATATTCCCAAAATCCTTGCGGCTTCCGACACATTATTCTTCGCTTCTGTTAAGGCATATGCTCCAACAAGCTCTGGTTGTAAAATCTCTCCCGGTATAAAGCGTCGTTTATAGGGTTTAACTACAAAAGCGGTCAAAAACTCCACTAACTCAACCTATCTATTTGATATAATAATAAATTATATTGACTATTTTTCCTTATTATTGCCCAATCGACGTTAATACACGTTTATTAGCCGTCCCCACAAAAAGGTAAATTAGAACTTCTAAAGTATTAATAATTTGTGTATTAAAACTGAATTGACTCTTGTTTATTGTTTTTTTAAATGTTTCATGCGTCAAAATGGCTGGCTTATATGTTGTTTGCTACACACTAACAGTCTCATTTAAAGTTTTACCTAAAATCATAAAAACCTATTTAACTAGATAAGCCTGGTCAATTAAAGTATTCCGAGTTTTACGATCACGGATTAGCTAATCACTTGGAATCAAGTCATATATTTTTTGACGGTTCGTCTATCTAAGCCTGTTTTTCGGGCAACGGCTTCATAGGTTCCTTCTTGTTCATACATGATTTGACAGTAGCGTGTTAATAGTTCTTGGGCATTGGGTTGCTCAGCCAGTAATAGGCTTTCTAAACTGACTTTTGGTGGCTCAGTTAAGTCTTTCACAATACTTGCTTTTTGGGTTAATAGTACCCTGCGAACGACTTGTTCTAATTCTCTGACATTGCCGGGCCAGTGATAATTTATAGGGATATTGGAATGAATAATTGAAAGTACTTCTTGACTTAATTGGGCGTTTTGGCGACCCATGGTTCGTTCAAGTATTAGAGACACCATTAGATCCAATTCTACAGGTGATTCTGAAATCCGATGTCTTAGGGAAGGCATATTGATCACATGTGAGCTAAGCCGATAATAAAAATCATCTCTAAAGTTGGCATCTTGCATTAGCTCAGTGAGGTTGCGGTTGGTTGCGGCGATGATACGTCCTGAAAAACGTTGTTCGGTATGACTACCCACGGAAGAAAATTGTCTTTCCTGCAATACCTTCAGCAATTTAATTTGAACGGTTGGCGTCACATCACCGATTTCATCCAGGAATAAGGCTCCGTGTTGACTGCATCGTTCTAATAAACCCTTATGATGGTTGATTGCACCCGTGAACGATCCTTTGCGGTGTCCAAATATTTCGGATTCGATAAGGTTTTCTGAAAACTGTGAGAGATTAGTGGCGACAAAACTTTGGGTAAAATTTTCTTTAAAACAATTTTTTATGGGATCAAAAGGAATAAACGCAGAACGACCAATTGCTGCAGCAGCGGCTCCTTTGCCAGTCCCCGTTTCTCCCAATAGTAGAGTTGAGAAGTCTTCCATATGATCCCATAGATGTCTTTCATAACGCAGTGCATTTTCGGTAAACAGGCTATTCCAGAGTTCTCTTCTTAATGCCTCGATAGAGGGACACTGTCCAACCAGTGCCCGATCAATAAAAAAATAAGCTCTTCTGACTTGAAAGAAGAAACCAAAATAACGTAATGATTCTTGTTGGCTAAACCCTCGTGCTCGTAGCTGAGCTAATAACTTTTCAGCAAATAGAACGGGTATGGGAGCATCTGTTTTTTGTAATTGTTCTTGTATATGTTGATCCCATTCCTTAACACTCTGATGGTAGATATCAAATAAAAAAGAATGTCGGACTAATTCTCGATCTTGTGCTTGAAGGTGTTTTAATTGAGTCACCCCCTGTTTTTTTAGCCGTTCCAAGTGATGTGTGAGTGGCTGAGAAATAAGGCCAAAATGATGTTCGTATTCATCAGTTGCTGTTTCCTCCGGTTGGCTAGGAATATCGGGAAATCGATCAGCGATTTCTTTCTGACTGATTGCAAATGGATTGCTATAAATAATTTTTTTGACTTGGTTAAAAAAAAATCGTTCTTGCTCGGTCAGAATTTTTTGGCTCATATCAAATCTCTCTAAAAAGTACATAAATGCAATTATATGTATGCATAAATGTATTTTAACATTGATTTAAAAAAGTAATCAAATAATTAAAAAATTATATAAATCTTTATAAAACAATAATTAATGTAAATATCTAAAAGTTGGCAATATATTTGCTCTATATGTTTTTACAACTTTTTAAAATAAACAATATGGAGATTTCGACATGCTGGCTCAATTAAAATTAGATACAAACAATCAAAATGAAATTAACAACAAACCATTAGAACATACAATGACTAGCTGGGATGGTAGTCAACTTTTTTATCGCTCTTGGCATCTCGATAACAATACAACCAATAATAAAAAAACCAATAAAGCTGTGATACTTTTCCATGGTGGCCATGAACATTCCGGGCGATTTCAGGATTTAGTTGAAAATCTTGACCTTGATGAACATGCTATTTTCGCCTGGGATGCCAGAGGACATGGTCGAAGCCCTGGTGAACGAGGTTATGCAGACCATTTTCAAGATTTAGTGCGGGATGCTGACTGTTTTATCCGACATATTGCGAAACATCACCAAATTCCCATCAATCAAATGATGCTATTGTGCCATAGTGTTGGCAGTGTTATTGCTAGTACTTGGGTGCATGATTATGCCCCTCCGATTAAAGGCATGATACTTGGTTCACCTGCCTTTAATGTCAAACTATATGCACCATTTGCATTACCGATTTTACGCATTTGGCAAAAGTTTAAACCCAATGCCTTTGTTAATAGCTATGTTAAACCCGGAATGTTAACTCATGATCAAGATGAAGCAGAAGCGCGTCGAAAAGATCCTTTAATCTCACCGAGTATCGCAGTCCGGGTTTTAACGTCTTTATTTGAAACCAGTGAACGAGTAATTCAGGGAGCCGCTAGTATTAAAGTGCCTACCCTAATTTTTTCAGCTGGTTCTGACAGGGTCGTGCATCGTTCAGCTCATCAACGTTTTTATAAAAACCTGGGTTCTGAACAAAAAATATTGCAGACTTTGCCGGGTTTTTATCATGAAGTATTTCATGAAAAAGATCGTCAGCAGCCAATTTCACAAGCGCGAGAATTTATCCTACAGTGCTTTTCATCCCAACAGCGACACCAACAATTTATAAGTCCAGCTAATAATGAAACCTTTAAGAAGCTAAAGCAACCACTTAAAGTGGGACAATTTTCCCATTTAAAATATTCAGTCGTCAAAACAGCCATGCAAACCATTGGAAAACTAAGCAACGGGGTTTCTTTGGGTTGGGAAAGTGGATTTGATTCTGGACGTATGTTGGATTATGTGTATGCCAACAAACCTACAGGCTGGGGGCCCCTAGGACGAAGTATTGATAAGAACTACTTAAATAGCCCGGGTTGGAGTGGAATTAGAACGCGTCGAGAAAACCTGAAACAATTGTTAACTGAACAAATTGAAGAACAATTAATCAGCCACAATAAGATCCATATTGCAGATCTGGCTGCTGGTCCAGGACGATATTTATTGGAAGTCTTACAAAACTATCAACAAGCCCCAGTAACTGCTTTATGTAGAGACTGGGATACTCGGGGGCTGAATGAGGGGAAACAGCTTGCCGATAAAATGGCAATTACTTCAGTTGCTTATGAACAAGGAGATGCCTTTAGTCAAGAGTCCTTAGCTGGCTTAAATCCCCGTCCAAACATTGTCATAGTCTCAGGTTTGTATGAATTATTTGAAGATAATAGCATGATAATGCGTTCCTTAAGAGGGATAAAAAAGCAATTAGCGCCAGGAGGCAAGCTGATTTATACCAATCAACCTTATCATCCACAACTTGAGTTTATTGCCCGAACTTTAATTAATCGAGAGGGACAACCCTGGGTGATGCGCCCCAGACCTCAATCGGAAATGAATGCTTTGGTTAAAGCAGCAGGTTTTAAGCCTGAGCATATGCTGATGGATAAACAAGGTATTTTCAGTGTTACTGTAGCCGCAATGGAGGACTGAAAATGAGCGTTCAAACTGATAATAGCAATAGTTTAAATAGAGTAAGTTGGCAACAACAGCTAATATTTGCTGTTGGAATGGGGGCTGTTTTCTTTTTGGTCTATATACCCATCAACCTACTCAGTTCTTTGGCGAGCAATTTACCCAATCTTTATATGCCATGGGAGACGCATATCCCATTTGTAGCCGAAATGATTTTACCGTATATGTCACTGGACGTATTATTTGTTTTGAGTTTTTTTGCTTTAAAAGAAGAGATAAGTTTGCACCGCCATGCTGGGCGTATCGCTTTGGTGATTGGTATATCAGCGACACTATTTAAAATTGTTCCATTACAGTTTGGATTTATCCGTCCAGAAACTTTTGGCTGGGAGGGTGTCTTGTTTGATTTACTTTCTATGGATCTCCCCTATAACCAGTTTCCTTCTTTGCATATCAGCTTAAGCCTAATCATATGGCCGGTAATAAGAAATGTGACCAGTGGCTGGAAACGAAAAGCCTTGGCAGTTTGGTTTATTGCTATTGGCCTGTCCACCTTATTGACCTACCAACATCATTTTATTGATATATTGGGCGGATTATTTGTTGGTAGTTTGGTGCTTTATATGGTTCCTCTTAAACAAGAGAATGTCATTCCCGTTACTCGACAAGCTATAAAGATGGCATTACGTTACTTGATCGGCGCATTTATGGCTATTCTAATTGCCGCCAATGCAGAAAGTTGGGGAGTACTTATGCTTTATCCCGCCATATCATTATTGTTAGTGGCAGGTGCATATTTAGTGGGTAGAAGTAATATTCTCTATAAACAAAAGGGTCGCTATTGTTTTGTAACTTGGTTATTATTTGGACCTTATATAATCGGTTCTTGGCTTAATTGGTTGTGCTATAAATCCCGTTTGCCCGCTTGGTCTCAATTTTCTAAGACGCTTTTTTTTGGACGAAAATTAACTCGACAGGAAACGATTGGCTTAAAGCAAAAAGGGATAACCGCTGTTTTAGACTTATCTCCTGAATTAATGGAAAATTCAGACCTGGTGGCATTAAACTACTGCCATATTCCTATGTTGGACTTATTAGAGCCCGGTCAATGGCAACTGGAGCAAGCAATGGATTTTATAACTAAACAGCAACAACAGGGGAAAGTTTTTATTCATTGTGCATTGGGTATGTCACGTAGCTTAGTGGTATTGTTAACCCATCTGATCAAAGAGGGGGAAGATTATTCCACCACACTTGCTTATTTGAAAAATCACTATCCCCATATTTATTTACCGGCCTATCAGCTCGATGCATTAACCGCTGATGGTAATCTTATCAGGGAGAATAATAATGATGCCTAGTATTTATGATCTGAAACCGGCATTTCAAAATATCCTACGGCCAATCTGTCATTGGCTGGCCAAGCAAGGAGTCACTCCCAATCAAGTTACTCTGGCAGCATTGATAATGTCTTTATTGATGGGAGGGGTATTAGCGTTATTTTCAAATCAAAACGAGGTACTCTTATTATTGCCTTTGGTTTTATTTTTACGCATGGCACTTAATGCCATCGATGGAATGTTGGCTCGCGAACATCAAATGACAAGCTCAATGGGAGCTGTTTTAAATGAAATTGGAGATGTCATATCGGACGTGGCACTTTACCTCCCGTTGGCACTTTTTGTAGATTGGCCTGCTGAATTATTGGTCGTGATTGTTATTTTAGCCGTAATTAGTGAACTCAGTGGCATTGTTGCCGTTCAGATCGGTGCGTCTCGACGTTATGATGGTCCCATGGGTAAAAGTGATCGCGCCTTTGTCTTTGGCACTTTGGGATTAATTCTAGGTTTGGGAGTTTCGCTCGGCAATGGTTTGTATATTTTACTTATTGTTGTGTTGTTATTGTTAGTATTGACCATTTGGCGTCGACTGTCCGGAGCTTTGCGGGAGGTTAGCGTATGACTCTGGCAATTAATCCGAGCGTGTTGTGGATTTTGGGCACTCTGTTCATTGTATTGAGTATTGCGACAGGGGTCACTCGGCAGTTAAAGCAAGAAGATAAAAATCGCAACGAATTAATCCAACGGGTTAAATCTTGGTGGATCATTGTCGGCCTGTTTTCTTTAGCATTGGTGATGGGTACGTCAGCATCGATATGGTTGTTTGCATTCGTCAGTTATCTTGCTTTAAAAGAGTTTCTTACTATAATTCCGACCCGACGTTCTGATCGGCGTCCTCTGTTCTGGGCTTATTTGGCCATTCCCTTGCAATATTATTGGGTTAGCATGGGCTGGTATGGCATGTTTATTATTTTTATACCTGTCTATATGTTCCTGTTAATTCCATTGCGAAAAGTTTTAATTGGCGAAACGGATGATTTTTTACGTTCCGTAGGAACAATCCATTGGGGGCTAATGGCCACCGTGTTCAGCCTCAGTCATGCCGCATATTTATTGGCATTGCCCGAAAGTCAAAATGCTACCGCTGGCCCAGGACTACTCTTATTTCTGATTTTATTAACCCAACTTAATGATATTTTTCAATATCTTTGGGGAAAATCTTTGGGACAAACCAAAATTATGCCTACAGTGAGTCCTGGTAAAACTTGGGCTGGTGTAATAGGGGGAGTATTCTCAACCACTTTAGTCTCAGTACTACTTGCACCTTGGCTTACCCCGTTTAACACCACTGAGGCTATTTTTGCCGGAGCCATTATTGGCCTATTTGGATTTTTCGGAGATGTCACAATATCAGCAATTAAACGGGATATTGGTGTCAAAGATTGTGGTAGTTTGCTACCGGGTCATGGGGGAATTCTAGATCGGGTGGATAGTCTAACTTACACGGCGCCACTTTTTTTTCATTACCTATATTATCTGCACTATTAAGCAGGAGCCGTTAAATGTCACGTTGGCTTAAGTTGTTTTTCTTTTTATTGATTGTAAAACCACTGGTATTGATAGTAATCGGACTTAATGTCCGAGATAAAACACGATTACCGACAAAAGGGCCTGCCATAGTCGTTGCCAATCATAATAGTCACCTAGATGCATTGGTTTTATTATCCCTTTTTCCATTGCATCAAATTCATAAAATTCGACCCGTGGCTGCGGGAGATTATTTTATGCGAAACCCTTTTTACGCCTGGCTGTCCACTCGGCTTATCGGGATTATTCCCATTAAAAGACAACAATCAAAAGGTTTACACAATCCATTTAAGTTGGTTAACCAAGCGCTTAGTCAAGGAGATATTATCGTTATTTTCCCTGAAGGCAGTCGCGGAGAGCCTGAAAAAATGAATCGAATGAAAAAGGGCGTAGCCCATTTAGCAATCAAACATCCCGAAGTTCCCATTATTCCAATCTTTGTTTATGGTTTGGGTAAAGCATTACCGAGAGGAGAAGGTCTATTAGTCCCTTTTATTTGTGATTTATATATCGGTAAAGCAATGTATGCCTCAGGGAATGTTTCTCAGTTTATGACAAATATCCAAGATAGTTTTGCACAACTCTCCGAACAAGCTCGTGTGGATGAATGGTAATTTAATTTTTCCCTAATTCTCTCATTGTTTCGGTTATAATGCCCAGAAACATTACCAGAGGGGATAATCAATGAATAATAATGACAATAGCAACTGTAATACGATTTATGTCTCATCGCCAGTAGGTGCTTTGGTAGAAGGACTCTACGAAGAAAATATCACGTTTAGTAAGATTCGTGAATATGGTGATATGGGCCTAGGTACTTTTAATGACCTGGATGGCGAAATGGTGATGATTGATAATGTGATCTATCAGGTCAGATCTGATGGTTGTGTATCGGTTGTTGAAGATAATGAAGTGTTAACACCTTTTTCTTGTGTGACTTTTTATCAGCCCTTAAGTCATGACAAAATTTCATCCCCTATATCTTATGAAAGTTTATTAGAACTTATTAATAGCTTATTTCCATCGACTAATTTATTTTATGCCATTCGTATTGACGGTGAGTTTTCCTATGTAAAAACTCGTTCAGTTCCGAAGCAAGAAAACTATACACCATTGGTTGAAGCAGCTAAAAATCAACCAGAATTTGAATTTGAAAATATCAAAGGTACCCTGGCCGGTTTTTATACCCCCAATTTTATGTCATCGATTAATGTCCCCGGATTACATCTGCACTTTTTATCGGATGATCGCTGCCATGGTGGGCATTTATTACATTGTGATGTGAAAGAGGCTTGTATCGGGGTACAGTTTTTAAGTGATGTTCGACTGTCATTGCCGATTACCTTGGATTATTTAACCACGGATTTAAATCGGGATATGACCGAAGATTTACATAAAGCCGAAAAATAAACCTTTACCCTAAATTAATCAGTTAAACCTACTGCGACTGCCTAGCCGGCCGCACCAAAATAACCCATAAAATCCTTAATTTTCAGCACTTTATTCAGTCTCGCTATGTCCCAACTGATTAATTTAGGTTTACTCATTCTAAAAGTGGTCCAGAATACTTTTCTGACCACTGACCACTGACCACTGACCACTGACCACTGACCACTGACCACTGACCACTGACCACTAGTTTTCTAAACACCGATCCCAATATGGCGTTCCCTCAAAGCGTTGTACCATAAAGTCGATAAATGCCCTAACTCGATGAGAGAGGTGGCGTGTCGGAGGATAAACCGCATATGCATTGGCTTCCAGCCAATTGTAGTTACTTAAAAATGGGATTAAAGAGCCTTCTTCAATTTCCTTATACACGATAAAGCTGGGTGTGAGGGTAAAACCGATTCCGGATAAGACCATTTGCCTAATAAAGTCCCCATTGCTAAAGGAATGAATTATATTGGGTTTAATGCTGCCTGATTCACCATTTGTTGACTGATAATTGAGATAGTCCCGACTGGAAAGGCTATAACCAATCATCTCTAATTGGTTGAGATCGTTGGGATGGGTTGGTGTGCCGTGTATAGCCAGATATTCGGGGCTGGCCACCGCTACGGCATTGAGTTTAAATAAGCGTCGAGCAATTAATTGGGAATCTTCCAGCACACCGATACGAATGGCTAAATCAAAATTATCTTCCACTAGATTGACTTGCCGATCATTTAAATCCAAATCTAAAGAAACATCTGGATATAAATCGATAAAATCCTTAATCACCGGTCCCAAATGAGAAAGACCAAATGATAAAGGCGTACTAATCCGGAGCTTTCCAGTCACTTTTTTATATTCACTGGATAAAGAGGATTCGACTTCTTCTAAATCATTAAGTAGTCTAATACATTGATCATAATAAGCCCGGCCTGTGTCTGTCAGGGTAAACTTGCGGGTCGAACGATTAATGAGCTGTACCCCTAAACGGCTTTCTAAATCGGATAAACGCCGACTAACGGCTGACTTAACAATATCCAGTTGATCGGCTGCTCGGCTAATCCCGCCCGCATCAATAATACGCACAAACGTTTGCATTTCTTCATAGCGATCCATTTGTTCTTCCTTTCTGAACTTTTATTTCTCAAAACCACTGTAGTTCTAAATATTAGAAAACATTATCTTATTATTCAAGCGAGAAATGAAACGATTTTATTGGAGACAAACTATGAAAAATTTATTAGTCATTAGTAGCAGCCCGGCTAAAGATCAATCCTTATCCCGTCAATTATTAGATTTTTTTGCCGGCGCATATCAACAGCAGCAAGAAGACGTTAGTGTTACTTTTCGAGATCTGGGCCAATCCCTAGTTCCTCATTTAAGTCAGGAAACTATCGGTGCTTTTTATACGCCAGCTGATCAATTGAGTGAAGCACAAGAACAAAGTCTTCAAGTGTCAGATGAATTGATTGCGGAATTACAACAAGCCGATATGATTGTCATAGGGTCTCCTATGCATAATTTTTCGATTACTTCACATTTAAAGACCTACTTTGATCAAATCGCACGTGTTGGAGTAACTTTTCAGTATACAGAAAATGGTCCACAAGGTTTATTAAAAGATAAAAAGGTTTTGGTTATTACCTCCCGTGGCGGTGATTACTCTAATCCTGCTTATGCGGCCATGGATCATCAAGAACCTTATATTCGGACCTTTTTAGGTTTTGTTGGCATGGATGTGGTGAATTTTGTACATTTGCAAGGCGTCAGTAGTGGTGATACGCAACCACTCGTGAAAAAAGCTGAATTGGAAATTAGTGAATGGATTAAATCCATCGTATTTCAAGCAGAGGATGTTTTGGTTTAGAGATCTTTGTATCAATTGATTTTGGCTAAATTTAGCACTGCCTGTATTATTGTTAACACCAATGAAACGCCTTGAACCAAAATTGCTACAAATGTCACATTTAAAATGATTGGTTGACTTTTTTGTGGCATATGCTTAAATCCTAAGGTTGGGCGTTTAAGGGAACCATACTAATGCCCGATCCTCGTAGTTATAATTTCATGGATGAGGGGTAGGGCGAAGCTTGGAGCAGAACCGAGAACAAGATAGGAGGCGTTATAGTAAAGATGGCTCTGATTTTTCTAGTTTCAGAGTAGCTTCGTTATAGAAATTATTTTTTTACCAATGAAAAAATTGTCTTTTTAAACTCTTTTATTATCCTCAATGTACTAGAATTTGTATTTTTTATGAATTTTTATTCATGCTGAAGTGATTTGTTATGATTAATTTCAGGGAAAACTTGTTGATCCTAAGTCTTTTATTTGTCACCTCTAGTTTATTCTTTTTGTTTGTTCAAATGGCTGTTTTAAGGTTTCTCAGACCGGATAGGTTAGTTGGTGATGAAACCGAGTATATGGCTGCTGCAAAAGGAGAGAAATCAAATTCAGTCTGGATACGAGTTCCTTTTATGTTTTGGATCGGGCGATGTGCAAGATTTGCTTTTCCAGATGTCGATGATTTGGGGTTCAGGTTATCAATATCTGCTGTGTCCGCTTTGACTACAGGGATGGTAGTTACTACCGCATATATGATTTCAGGGGTTCAGGCTGCTATACTGGTTAGCTGTTTTCTGCTACTGCTTGTAGAACGAATTGTATTAGCTTGTCACATTTGGCCGGATACAGTGCTGGGTTTATGGTTGACGGCATTCTGTATATTGTTGCTAATTACAGATAATCCAGTCGCGTTGGGAATTATGGGGATTCTCGCTGCAATAGCATTTTTAACTCGTTTTGAATATTTAGTTTTATCGCTGCTGGGCTGGTTGTTGGTTGTTTTTAAGGGTGTTTCTATTGGAGATAGCACTTTGTTTTTGTTGTTTCCAACTATCGTTGCACTAACTCTGCTTTGTCTATATAACAGATGGAAATATGCAACATGGTGGCCAGATACCACATTTATTTTTAATATTGCTGTTTCAAAATTGGAGTCTGATAAGCCAGATTTAAAAATAGAACAGCTAATGCAACATACCTTGGGTCATTTTAGGCAGGTAAACTCAGCCACTCTGTCAGAACAATATCAATTAATCCCCAATAAATGGGGAGGCGTTGTGGGATTGTTTAAGGGAGTTATCAAAAGACATATTTCTCTTTTGGCTCAAGAAACTTTTTTAGAGCGATTTTTCTGGAAAAACTCGAACCCTGTTTATCAAGGAACAATCGCCGACGGTATGCGATACTTTTTTTTGCCAACCCTTCGATGGGGATTTACTGCTCTTTGTGTCGTCTGTCTATTTGTGATGCCGCTGATGATAGCTAAAGGAGAGGTTTTATGGATGTTACCCGTTTTGTGTATGTATATCAGTGCGTCTTTTTTTCAAACCCGAACTCGATATCGTGTGGCATTTGTCCCGACTATGGTTTTATTCGCAGCTCTTGGTTTACAGGAAATTAATAGGTTTGAAACAGAGATGTATTGGGGGCTGGTAAATGTGACCTTATTTATTATTTTGATTTCAATTGTTAAACCACGTCAAGAAATTTAAATTATAGTACTTAATCTCAAACTTAACTGATGAAATCTATAATAAAGTTATTGCGTCCCCAGCAGTATTTAAAAAATACTTTCTTATTCGCACCTCTGTTTTTTTCGTTTCAGTATAGTATCGCAAATATAGTTGCTTCCTTGATCGCCTTTGTTCTTTTCTCAATGCTGGCCAGCAGTATTTATATCTTTAATGACTTTATGGATATGGAAGACGATAAAACACATCCCACTAATCGTTGTCGAGCTATCGCTAGTGGGGAGGTCAGTTGGCAGTATGCTTTATTAGTTATGCTTTTTTTGTCGGTTGTTTCGTTGACTATTGCATTTTTTATTAGTGCTTCTTTTTTCCAAGTTTTATTGATTTATTTTGTTTTAAACCTTGGATATTCCATAAAACTTAGACATATAGCTGTGATTGATGTTTTAACCATAGCGGTAGGGTTCGTTTTACGGTTATTTGCAGGGGGGGAAATAATTAATATTGAGCTATCAGAATGGATCATAGTAATGACATTTTTGCTGTCATTGTTACTTGCTTTAGCAAAGCGACGTGATGATATTTTGCTTGCTGTAAATGGTATAACAAAGCGAAAAAATATCGACCGGTATAACCTTAAATTTGTTGATGCGACGATGTATTTGTTATCGAGTGTTATGATAACGGGATATTTTTTTTTCTCGATTTCAAAGCAGGCCGTGCCCCACTTAGATAGTGATTACCTTTACTTTAGCACTATTTTTGTGATTTGGGGTATTCAGCGCTATTTAAAGATTGTATTTATAGAGAAACAAAGTGGAAATCCTACAAAAATTGTTTTAAACGATAAAGCGATACAAATGAGCATATTATTTTGGTTATTATCTTTTCAATTAATAAAGCAGTTTGGATTGAACTAATATGTATGGTATAAACTACTCAAATACATATCAATTGCTCAGTTATTTTTCAAATAAGATAAGGGAAAAAATTGAGCATTAAAAGCTGGGGCAATTTCCAAACTAAACCTAATAAACTCATCTCGTTTTCAAGTCGATCAGAATTGTTATCGATATTGGCCGAAAAAAAACAAATTATTCCCCGAGGTAATGGAAAGAGTTATGGAGATAGCTCACTTAATGATCAAATTATCAATACATTAAACCGTAACATTTTTATAAACTTTGATCGAAAAACGGGAATTTTAAATTGCCAATCTGGAGTTTTATTAGATGATATTATTAATATTTTCGTCCCTCTTGGCTGGTTTTTAAATGTTACTCCGGGAACTAAATTTATAACCGTTGGCGGTGCCATTGCATCTGATGTGCATGGAAAAAATCACCATCTGGTCGGAACATTTAGTAACTTTGTTTTATCGTTTAATCTGGCGATGCCGGATGGAAATATTTTACAATGTTCGTCAACTGAAAATAAAACCTTATTTCAAGCAACTTGTGGTGGAATGGGATTGACCGGAGTCATATTGGACGCAAAAATTCAATTGCGTCGCATACCTTCAGCGTTGATGGAACAAATGACCATAAAAACCAAAAACCTTGAAGAAACTTTGCAAGTATTTGAACGTTATAAAAATGCCAGCTACTCAGTTGCATGGATTGATTGTTTGACTAGGAAAAAGTCATTAGGTCGAGGATTGTTTATGTCGGGAGAACATGCAGATGCGGGGGGCTTTGACTTTCAACAGAAAAGAAAATTGACCGTCCCCATTAATTTTCCTTCCTTTAGCTTTAATTTCTTTAGTGCCAAATTATTTAATATGCTTTATTACCATAAAGGTAACTCTTCTTATATTAAACAAAAAATTTCTATTGATAGTTTTTTTTACCCTTTAGACCAGATTAACCATTGGAATCGCATCTATGGTAAAAGTGGCTTGATTCAATACCAATTTGTCTTGCCTAAGAAAAATAGCTTGTTAGGCATGCGAGCGATATTGAACAAAATATCAGATGCTAAAAAAGTGGGATTTTTGGCTGTGCTTAAATTATTCGGGAAAAGCAATCAAAACTACCTTTCTTTTCCTATCAAGGGTTACACACTCGCTATCGATTTTAGGCGAGAACCTGATCTTTTTCCGCTTTTAGAGCAGTTGGATAAAATCGTTGTTGAATATGGCGGACGGATATATTTGGCGAAAGATTGTCGGATATCTAAAAAGATCTTTGAGCAAGGTTACCCTAATATTCAATTATTTCGAGATATTAGAAAAAAATACCATTTAAATGAGAGTCTATCTTCCTTCCAATCTCAACGAATCGATATATGAATTATATACTGATATTAGGAGCAAATAGTGATATAGCCAAAGCGGTAGCATCTGAATATGCAAAACATGGTCATTATCTCTATCTTGCCGCCAGAAACTCAAAGAGTTTAGATGGCTTTGCCAATGATCTACAAATACGCTATACAATTAAAGCAACTCCGATAGAATTTAATGCGATTCAATATGATAAACATCACGTTTTCTACAAAAATCTTCCGGTAAAACCAATAGGCGTTGTTTGTGCAATTGGTTATCTTGGCGATCAAAAAAAAGCCCAAAGTAAGTTTTCGGAAGTGCAAGAAATTATTCAAGCTAACTTTGTTGGTAACGTCAGTATACTAAATATTATTGCTAATGATTTTGAGCAAACAAAAGCAGGATTTATTATTGGCATAAGCTCGGTAGCCGGGGAGCGGGGAAGAAAAAACAACTATTTTTATGCCAGTGCGAAAGCCGCATTTAGCTGCTATTTGTCGGGCTTAAGAAATCGCCTATATACCAATAATGTGCAAGTTTTGACCGTAAAACCAGGCTTTGTGGAGACCAAAATGACGGGAAAAATGAACTTACCTAAAATATTAACGGCGCAACCCGAAGCGGTTGCTAAAGACATTTATAATGCCCAAATTAAAGGTAAAAATATCATATATAGTAAACGGATCTGGTATTTTATTATGAAAATTATTAAATCTATTCCGGAATTCCAGTTTAAAAAAATGGAGTTTTAAAAATATCTAAAGTTATTTCCCAATTAAGCATATTTTTGTTTGGTGTTATTGAGCAAGTCGTGGTAATTATTGTTATAGAAAATATTGATCAAGTTTTTTTTATCTTTATATCTTGCTTCAATAACAGCTTCCGGAATTTGCAAAGATGCCTTAAACTGGGAATAAATATCACTGTACCACTTTAAATGACTCAGATTTGTTGGTTTTTCTTCGATGCTTTGACCGGTCAGGCGTTCCAATAGAAACGCCATTTTTTGGGTTAGATGATCAAAGCGACAATAATGGAGTGTTATGTGTTTGGTTTCAATTGAATTCAGTCCATGTTCTGCGTTATATTCTAAATCTTCAATAGGAAGGATAGTTAAACTATAAGCCATTTCGAAGAGAGATTCTTCGATTCCTTTTAAAGATTTTTCCTTAATTTCAGTAATAAACATATTTTGCAATTCTTCCAATGAAGATTGGAATATAATCGTTTCTTCCATACTTTCGACTTCCTTGGATACCAATGGTCTGCTGCCATAATACTGAAAGAAAGAAGAAATATGACGTTCTATTGGTTCTCTAAAAATTGAGATAATATTAATTTTTTTCTGGTTTTTCTCTACATAACTATCGAGATATTGGAGAAAAGAATGATTATTCAGACCTATATCTCGAAGTAAATGACAATGAACCGCTTTAAACCCATTGGTATTCAAAGTCTTTGTAAGCGATTGGGTAGCTGATTTATGGGAGCTATAAACGAGGTAATCCAGCTCCAAGAGATTTTTATTATAAGACATCTAGCTTTAATTGGTACTGAAGACAGGCAAGTATAACATGCTTAATTTAGGTTGAAACACTGTCAGTGGGATTTCATTTAGTCATTTTAAATTAATTGGTATTATCTTGATATTTTCAATAAACGCAGAGGGAGTGGATTGACAGAACCGCTATTTATTGATCTCGAGGCCACACCAAGCGGTGGAATCAAAGAGCTTGGGCTAGTTTTTGAGTCGAAGCGTTTGCATACGCATTCAATCCAGGAAGCTGTGCAATTTATTCGGGATATTCCGACAGCTTATATTGCCGGTCATAATATTATTGACTTCGATATAAAGTTACTCGAAAAAACTTCACTAAATCCTTACCTAAAAGAACATCTTTTACTGGATACCTTACCGGTCTCCCTGCTACTGTTTAGTGAAAAAACTTTTCATAGTTTGCCTAAAAACTATAAATCGGAAGATTGCTTTATCAATAATCCAGTGAAAGATGCTGAATTATCGCGGGATCTTTTGCATCGTTCAATCGATAAGTTTTTAGTCCTGCCAAAATCACAACAAGCCATTCTTTATTTACTGCTTAAGGAGCAGCAAAATTTTCGGGGATTTTTTAAATTTTTGCAGGCTGAAACCCAGTTCCATTTGCAATCCGATAAGGAATTATTTGAGCTTATTGTTGATGAATTTAAACCAATTATTAAAAACACTCAGTGTTTAAAACAAAGTATTGAAGCACAACCTATTGAGTTGGCCTATATTTTGGCGATTAGAATGCCAGAGCTTGAGGTGAATGCCCAAGCACCTAAAATTTTATACGATTATCCCGGGATTACGGAGTTGCAGGAGAAATTGTGTTTTGATCGTCAGGATGCGTTACAACATGTGGATGAATTTGCCCTGGAAAACTTTGGTTTTGCCAATTTTCGGGACTTTCCACGTCAGGATGCTGATTTATTTAGTGGCCCGGTGCTTTCTCAACGCGAAATTGTTGAAGCGGCGATTCGGCAGGAATCGTTTATCGCCATATTACCGACCGGTGGCGGTAAAACCTTTACTTTTTGGTTGCCTGCTTTAGTTAAAGCCAAAGCCCTTAAAACCCTAACCGTGGTTATTTCGCCCTTACAGGCCTTGATTAAAGATCATATGGAAAGTTTTGAGGAACAGTTGGCGAATTTTACCGCAGTGGCCTTAAGTGGCTATTTAAGCCCCAATGAACATGCCGATGCCATTGATAGAGTGGTCAATGGTGATGCTGATTTGCTCTATTTAGCACCCGAAAGTCTACGCTCGAATCGAGTCTTTAATCTCCTTAAGAATCGGGTCATTGATCGGTTTGTGATTGATGAAGCGCACTGTTTATCGACTTGGGGTAATGATTTCCGCCATGACTATTTTTATATTGGTGCTTTTATCAACGATTTATTGGCTGCAAAGCCGTTTCAAAGTCATATTCCCGTCTCCTGTTTTACCGCTACGGCCAAACCCAAGGTTTTGGATGATATTGGTCATTATATGGAGCAATCCCTGGGTTTGACTATGCAGCGTTATATTGCCGTTCCGGAACGACATAATTTGGACTATGAAGCCTATGAGGTTAAAGAAGAAAAGGGAAAATACAGTCGTTTGCTGGAGTTGGTCAATGATAAAGCCGGTTCCACGTTAATTTATATTCCTTCGTCGACCAGACGATGTGATGAAATTGCTGAGCAACTCACCCTTGATACGGGTAAAAATGTCCGTTCCTTCCATAGTCGATTGGATTCTGATATTAAAATGCAGATTCTGAAAGATTATATTGATGATAGCATTGATATTGTTGTGGCGACTACGGCTTTTGGAATGGGGGTGGATAAACCAAATATCGAAAATGTCATCCATTACGAGGTGTCTGAATCATTAGAAAATTATGCTCAGGAAGCTGGTCGGGGTGCCAGAAACCAAGATATCCGAGCCTCATGTCCCTTACTTTTTGAACCTAATGATTTGGATAAACACTTTACTACTATCAATCGTTCTAAGTTAAATGCCGATGAGATCAATGCGGTATTTCGGGTGCTTAAGGAAGATCAGCGTAATCCAGTGATGATGACCAGTCGGGAGATTGCCAACCAAGCGGGCTGGGATACGGAGGATAGTGGGGCGGAATATGATATGAAAGTAAAAACCGCTTTATTGGAACTGGAGCGGGAAGACTATTTACAACGTTCCCGCAATAAGGTGAATTTTTATGCCGATGCTGTGGCCAGGGATGCGCATGATTTATTACAACAAGCTTTTCAAAAAAGACACTTTGATCACGAAACTCAAACACGCTTATTCAGAGTATTACAAAGTTTATTAGGCAGAGGAAAACCAGATGCCGTAGAACTGGATGAATTGTCCCTCATCTTGGGTTATCCCTATGAGCAAATTGCACAGGCTATAGTGCAATTGAAACATATTGGTGTGATAGGAGATGCGAAAGATCTCAGTTTAACAACCAGCACCAGCCGTTTATCATCTTACCAATTAATAAAACGGATAGAAAATAAGCTTTTTGCTTTTCTGAAAAATCATCTCAGTCATAATTTAAAAATTAGTGAATTAAATCAGTTTTTATTGGATCAACCCACTTTATCCAAGACCAATCAAAACTACACCGCCAGCATTAAACTCTTGCTTAAAAGCTGGCGGGGTAGAGACGGACAGTTCAAGTTTAATCGAATTGATCGGGCTCGAGATTTGTGGCATTGCAAAATAATCGACCAATCCCGACTGCAACAGGCGATTCGATTTAAACAACAAATTGCCGAACAATTAGTGACTTATTTTGGTCAACTCACCGCTAGCCAGGTTACTAGCCAGGAGGGTGATGAAAAACAATTATTGGAATTCTCGATTTTGGAGCTGCAACAATACTTGGGGGTCAAAAGTCCTAAGGCGGTGGATAAGGCGTTATTGCATTTACACCAACTTAAAGTGGTGGAATTAGGGCAGGGGCGGTTTATTTACTATTCGCCCATGACGATCCAGAAACTGGAGAAAATGTCCCTCCCTAATAAACGTTATACCAAACAGGAATATCAAGAGCGCTTAAAGCCCTTTTACCAGCGCAAAATGGAGTCCGTCCATATTGTTGGTGAATACTCATCACGTCTGATTCGGGATAGTCAACAGAATAGCCATAGTGCTCAATCGTTTATGCGGGACTATTTTACCCTGTCCTATGATAACTTTATCCGCAAATACCAGGCGCTTAAAGATAAGTTTAAGTTCCCGATGACGGAGCAGCGTTATCAGAAAATTTTCCAAAGTCTCTCTGCTGAACAACAAAAAATTATTGATGATAAAAGCTCTCAGGCCATGATGATATTGGCTGGACCGGGGAGTGGCAAGACCAAGGTTTTAGTGCACAAAATTGCCTCTTTGATTTTACAGGAAGATATTAAACCCGAACAGTTTTTGATGCTGACCTATTCTCGTACGGCCATGTTGGAGTTTAAATCACGATTGTTTCAGCTATTGGGACAATTGGCCTATGATATCGATATTTTTACCTTTCATGGTTATGCCCTGCAGTTGATTGGTCGTCAGGTAGAAAGTGAAAAAAATAATTTGCTACGCGATGTGGTGAAACAGGCCGCCACGCAAATTCACTCCAATAGCCTAGAAATGCCGTATAAAACGGTTTTGGTTTTAGATGAATACCAAGATATTAATGCTGATGGTTTTGCTCTGATTAAAGCGATTGCAGACTCTCATCAGAATAGTAAGCGACTCATTGCTGTAGGGGATGATGACCAATGCATACTGAAAGGTGTTAATGGTGCGGATGTACACTTTATTAAACAATTTGAGGAGCATTTTGGGATTGATGAAGAAGGGAATCGATCTTATGCTCAATATGAATTATTGACCAATTATCGTAGTCGCTACCATATTGTTGCCTATAGCAATGAGTTTGTAGAAAAATTGTCCAAGCGATACAAACATCAAGCCCTTACGCCTTATCGTGAGCATCCCGTCGGGCAAGTAAAAGTGGTTTCCTATCAATCATCCTATTTACAGCAACCGGCGGTACAACAGGCTCAGCAAATTCTATCGGAGCATTCTGCCAGACACACCAATATTGCCATATTGGCCTATTCCAATAACGAAGTCGCGGATATTTACGCATTATTATTGGAACAGGGACTGAAGGCTAAATATTTATTAAACCACGAAGGGTTTCGCCTCGCTCAGCTGATTGAGATTTATCGTTTGAATGGTCTATTAGAAGGACAAGATCTGAATGAAAATAAACTTTGGCAAGCCTATGATAGCCTGGTACAACGATTTAAGGACTCTAAAAATCTACCCTTGGTTAAAGAAGTCATCCAGGAATTTATTAATGGACATGAAGTATATACACCTTCATTGTGGCAGGCCTATCTGGACGAAATTGCTTCGGAACAATTTATCAACCAATCAAAGAAAGTATTGGTTTCAACCATTCACAAGGCTAAGGGAAAAGAATTTGATTGTGTTATTTTGCTGGCTCGGCATCGACATGTTGATGACGAACTGAGACGACTCTTTTATGTGGGAATGACACGAGCCAAAAAGCAATTATTGATTTTGAGCAATAATCCAATCTTTAAGCATTATGTACCCGAATTGGTGCAACAAGAAAGTGATGCAAACCATTATCCCGAACCCTTATATAAAACCTATGTGATGGGTTTAGCGGATGTCCATTTAAGTTTTTCAAATGGGTTGAATCAAAAAGAAATTGATTTGATTGCCGGTAGCAAACTTGAACTTAAAGTGATTGATAAAAACAAACCCTATCTTTTGCTACACAATAAACACACCGTTGCGCGGTTTTCCAAAAGTATGTTTAAACATCTGAAATCTCTGGAACAACAGGGGTATCAAATTACTGATATTGAAATTGAAAATGTGGTGGTTTGGTTTGATGAAAAAACAAAGCAATACCGGCAACAACCCCTATGTAAAATTGTGATGGAAAAGCAATTGCGAGTAACGGACACACAGAATACACGGAAGGAAAGACTAAGATAATATTTTTTGGTTTTTTTTCCATGTCTTCCGTGGTTAATTTGTTTTGACCTTTGCTCACAGAGCAGATCAGGTATTGAATCTAGAAAACGTATATAGAAACATTAATTATAAATTTTCAGATATTTTTTTAAATGGACAGCATCAGCACCGTCTGATCTTTTATGGTACTCCATAGTCACAGGGAGGAACCCTAGAGTAAGCAATAGACAGAGCATTGCGGTATTGTCTGCAAATACCAATGTATGAAGGTCTTTGAAACCAAGAGACGCTGCGGTATCAATTGCATATTCAATTAGCTGTCGTCCAATACCGTTACCTTTTTGTTCCGAGAGTACACCTACACCATAGATTTCAAACCCATCTAATGGGTTTACCTTGATAACCATGATTCCAAGAATCTCGTCATTCTTATCAAGTGCACAGAAATATCGGCCACCTTGGTCCTTATGATTTTGAAGCCAAGTCTCAACTAGTTCAGGCTCAAACGGAAGCATAGTCGAGGACAAATACTTCAGATTTTCTGGGGTATTCCAAATTTCGAGGAATACAGGGAGCAATGATTTTTTGTCATCAACATTTTCCTCGGGAATCAACTCTTTTATTCTAATTGACAGCATTTCTCCGTCCTTACTTTTTGGGTACAACGCTCCGAAGTACCGGTAAAGTGCGAGCTTTAGAGTATCTTGTCCGAGTAACTAACAATACAATACAATACAATACAAAACGACACCCATCTAGTGTTTTAATATGACCATTTAATTCTTTCATTTAAGATTTAACCTGAATATTTATATGATAATTTTAGCGAGTGCATCGGTTGAAAATGGTCATTGAATACCCTACCATTTAACTAAACTAATGCTTTATTTTATGTTCAAAGTTTAAAAAATAATTGATTAATATATTTTATCTCAATTTAGGTTGAAAGCTATTATGTCTAAATATCTTTTTCGCCATAGTCTTTTTGTCTGTTTGATGGCATGTTTATCAGACTACATCAATGCAGAAAATATATATAGTCCTGAACAGGCAGAATTGTTATTGCCTGTTGCAGTTGTTCCAGATGTGGGTAATTTTCAGGCAACTTTCTCTTTAACAAATCCTAAAACCTATGAATTTCGTTTAAAAGAGGCTAAAGAAACCAATCAAATTAGCCGTACTACTGCCTTGTATAATAGTGAAACGATGACTCTGTCCGTACCAGAAGTTAATGTTGACGGTCAACTATATGATGTTAGTTTTTCTATCGTAGAAAACTGTTCCCCATTTTGTATAAAGTTGAATACAGCGGATGACATAGGGACTTCCGGCGCGAATATCTTTACTAATCGCATAGCAACAGGCAATAGTTTTAGCTGTTCAAGCTGTCATTCGATTAAAGAAGATCAACAAACTGGTAAAGCAATGGATGGTTTTAAGCGTCCCGGACATCCTTTACACAATGTCACAAAGCGTAGTACATATAAAAATGGTCAATTAAATTCGATGCTAGATGCTGTCAATACCTGTTTAACAGAATGGATGAATGCTGAAAGGTGGACAGAAGATAGCACCGACTGGAAAAATTTATTTAATTGGTTAGATGATCAAGCAGATACTGAAACCGCTGATCCGGTGGTTTACCAAATTGCTGCTCCACCTGCTACCCTTTCAGGTGGGGATGCACTAGAGGGACAAATAACCTTTAATGGCAGTTGTGCCATCTGCCATGGTGAAAATGCTCAAGGTAGCGGATTAGCCCCCAGTCTTGTTAATGTGTCCTTAGATTCTAATTATATTGCGACTCGAGTACGCTCCAGTGGTCTTAGCAATAGCGCGACTTATCAAGGTTTAACTGGTGGAATCATGCCTTTTTGGAGTCCGGATCGATTATCAGATAATGAACTTGTCAATGTTATCGCTTACCTAACTACTGCGGGACAGGGGATATTGGAAACTAATGGAGGAGAGACTAATGACAATAATGCTTCCAGTTGTTCCAATGACCATCCTAATGTAGGTAAAACAGCCACCCTTTCAACAAAATCTCATGCAGTGTCCGGTACTGCAGAAATTGTCGATAATTGTACGATTAAATTATCTAACTTTAATTTTGATGGCGGTGGTATTGATGTTCAGGTCTATTTGGGTAATGACAATCAATTTCTGCCGCGTAATGGCGGTTTTTCCACCAGTGGTGATTTGGTCGGTACTCGTTATGAAAATGCTGACTTAACGCTTACCCTGCCAGAAGGTAAAACATTGGATGATTTTAACTCCATTTCCATTTGGTGTGTGGATGTTGGGGTGAGCTTTGGTGATGGCATTTTTTAATAAAAGCGGTCAGTAGATTGGCGGGTGTCAGTGACTTTATGCCCGCCGGGTAGCCGGATTTTAAAACAGCGATACTTTCAGCTAATATACTTGCACAGCCATATTAGCCGCATTCAATATTTAACCCACCCCCTTTTCTATTGTTTATTGGGCAGATTCTACTTTGATTGTTACGAATTTTGGGACTGACCCAACATTCTCAAACCAACAGATATGTTCGGATACTAAATCGATGGCAAGTCTATATAACCCAGGATTTTCAAATTTCACTTTAATAGACTGTTCGAATGTTGCACCTGGCTCTGTGATAGTTGTGATATGATATCTTGAAAAATCTAGGTCCATCAAATTATTTGCATGATCATATAAATGTGTACCAATTCTCACCACTCCAATATCGTGGATGTTTTCAATGAGCCATCTTGAATCTCCGGTATTGGAAATATTTACTAATATACTTAAGTTTTCACCAGCTCTGACAGAAAAGACATCTCTACTTGTCGTAATAGAATGAGAGAGCCCAACATGGCTGCGACTATCCGGAATATTTTCTCCTTTATATAAGAAGAAGATAGTCTTGTCTGTTATAGAGTTGCCAATATTCAGTTTGAAAATTTTGTTTAGCAGTTTATTACTTAATAGTTTTACTAAAAATTTATATTGATTCATTGAAACATCAATGCCGCCTAGTACTTTCAGTCTGATATCAGTGAATCCGTACTTCTGTGCAAATGCATATATCTCAGTTATTAAAATATCATTTTCCAAAACAGTAAAGTTATTCATTTCATACTGTGATTGAGGTTTCTGAGAATGAAATTTACCAGGCTCACAGAAACCAGCAATTCCTCCCTTTTTTAACACTCGGGCAAGCTCCGAAATCACTTCTTCTTGATTTGGTATATGATGAAATCCATCATGACATATAATCCTATCTACGGATTCATTAGGCAAATCTATCTTATGTCCATTAAAATGTAAGAATGTCGGTTCAGAAATAGGAACGCCAATAATTGGTTGTTTCTGAAACAAGTGTTTACCGATTTCCAAAGCGGTATTTGATACATCACAACTGATTGTCTTGCACTGTAATTGATGAAGGTGACGTGAAAACCAGCAAGTACCGGCTGCAAATTCCAATACGGTCATAGTCTTAGCAAGTTTAAGCCCAGATAATAGAAGCCCTAAATTCTGTAGCATTCCAGGAGTTTCTTGCAGACTGCTGAACGGTTTTGCCATAAGATGAGTTGGATCAGATATAGATTTGAAATAATCATCTGCTGCTTGGCATAACTCTTCAACAGTATATTTTTTAATTATGTCTTTCGGATTTATCATGAATTTTCAGGATACTCGGATACCCACCCAAAATAGAAACATTATATCTAATTTTTCAGGTTTTTCTTACATTAATTTTAGAAAAGTCTGATACCAATGGCTTTGAATAACGCATAACCTATTTCTATTGATCAAATACTGATTAAATTGATTATGTCTAAAGCCGGTAAATAATAAATTTCTTTGACAGACACTTCCTAATACCGTTGCGTATCACGTTGTGTCAGAAGGGCATTTTTGTGTGGCAATGACAAGTTTACCGGTATTTTCAATCTGATAATGTAAAACACGAGGCGAGACAGTTTCAAGAAAATTTTATTTTCCAGGCGCTCTTTTAGTTTCTTTTTGAATTGGTTTTTGATTGGTGGAGCGAGTTTATTCCACTCTTTCAAAGCAACGGGTAAAAATTTTAATTTATAAGTCATCTAGCGAGACTTCCACTGCCTCAGATTTTTGCTTCATCCGTTTTTTTTACAACTTCAACCAGCTCTTGATCATCCAATTTATCCATTAACCATTCATATGTTTCCGCTGGGACGAGGTATGCAGCAGGTTTATTATGATTCAATATTGCAATAGGCGCACCTGCAGACTCATTTAACAACGCGGTAGGATTTTTTTTAAGTTCTGAAATACTTGCAGAACAATCAGCTAAAATTTGTCTCATATCAACCTCAATTAAGTGCTTTATTTAGAGCTAATTATAGACCTTTTAAAATACTTAATCTATGGTGTTTTTTGACATAACGCCTAGGGTAATTTGCCGCCGTTTTTAAAAATACGGAAGATAAGGTAAGTGACAAACTACAAAAAGCTGCTTAACTAGCTGCCGCGCGGGAGCAAGGCGGTCAGATTGACCCAATTGTTAGGAAATATTGTGATATAATAGCAGAGTATGTTTGGAGTAAGAACAAACGACAGACTTTAGCCATTTTGGTTAAAGTTGGCTGATTGATGCAAGCCAACGGCAATTGCACCAACCGACCTAAAGGAAGAATTATGAGGTATCTTACAGTTTTACTCATAATCCTTGCGCTGGTATTCTGGAATACTCCAGTTTATTAGCGTATTGAGTGGGGTAGTTACAGCTACCCCACTCACCTTTAACTATAATCCTTTCCCTATTAATTTTCAATATCCCCTTGTTTGTATAATATTATTTGCAAATTACTTATCTTGCCAGTACTCGAGCAGCAGTCCAAAAATCACATTTTTTTGTCCTACAGTGAAATAGGCAGAACGGGCCAATAGGGTAATATGCTGCGGCGTCCTATTGAAAAATTAATCAAGGTTAATGTATTATGGACTTATAAAAACAACAGCAATTACAGAGCCCTTTACGCAAATTTCTATTTGTCTCTTTTTGTTTTAATAGAAAAGGTATCACATGAAGGTTTTTAACTAAAAAAGCTAAAAGCTAAGACACCCACCTATTCCCTATTAAATCATAACAAAATAAAAAAATCAGTTAATTCCTACATCAAAATCAGACTAATCTGATACAAAAAATACAGCGATGAGCGTAAGCTAAAGAAAACATAAAAAAAACCAAATTATGCCCATAGCCAGAAAACACCAAATCAGTCTTAACGACACGCCTTTTTATCACTGCATTTCTCGCTGTGTTAGGCGCGCCTTCTTATGTGGCGAAGATAGTTATACCGGTAAAAGCTATGAACACCGTAAACAATGGGTTGCTGATAGACTGAGTCAGTTAGCTCAAGTCTTTGCTATTGATGTCTGCTCCTACGCCGTCATGAGTAACCATTTCCATGGAGTTTTGAAAATCAATCAGGTTAAAGCTCAGTCTTGGGCTATCGACGAAATTATTGAGCGTTGGACACAATTATTTTCCGGTGGAACTTTAGTCCAGCGTTATAAAATTGGTCAATGTAAAACAGAGGCTGAGTCAAGCAAGGTAATAGAACTTGCGGAGATTTGGCGGGAAAGGCTTATGGATATCAGTTGGTTTATGCGCTGTTTAAATGAAAGCATTGCCAGACAAGCGAATACTGAAGATAATTGTACCGGGCGTTTCTGGGAAGGTCGGTTTAAATGCCAAGCCTTATTGGATGAACAAGCTCTCCTGGCATGCATGACTTACGTGGATTTAAATCCGATAAGAGCAGGTATTTGCAACACTTTGGAAGAATCAGAATTCACCTCAATTGCCCAGCGACTAGCAGAATTTACCACTCAATCCGCAATACATCAAAACCCTGAGATTAAATCCTTGAATTTGAAGCCTAAGTTTTCAACTGAGCATCCATCACTCTCGGATATACTACTGGCAGACTTTGTTGCTGGAAGTCAGACGCAGCAAGGTATACCCTATGCTTTAGAGGATTATTTCGAATTAGTCGATTGGACAGGACGAGCTATCCGAGATGATAAAAAAGGATTTATTCCTGAAAGTGAGCTTAAAATTCTTCATAAACTAGGAATTGGGACCGATACTTGGCTAGAAACAGTAGGAAATTTTACGCATCAATTTCGTACCTTTGTCGGCCCTAAGGATAAGTTAGCAACTATCTGTGAGCAACAGCAAAAGAAATGGCTGATCGGGATTCAAACCTGTCGACGTCTCTTTTCCGGAACAAACCCGATTATCACTTAAAACCTATCAACAAATATCCTAATATAATCAACTTACTTCTTAAGCATCCTTCCCGCTTAAAAATTGTCAGCGAAATTAGAAAATTTCCGGTAAAAACAACATTTTTGGTCGTTTAATTTCATTTTCACCACACTTTTAATCAAAATTGGATTTGAATTTGCTTACATTGGCCGATTTTTCGCCCTAATCGAAATGGATGTCTTAATTATTCCTGATCAGACTGGGAACACCTACTAAGATGGCAATCGATTGTGGTATCACCAGCAAAGGCCCTTGGCGTAGTTCAAAACGTATGGGATTAATATGGCGCTCAATGACAAGTATCTTAAGGAGCAAGGACTGCTCTCGTTACGAGATATATGGATTTCACTTCACTATGGTGTAAATTAGTGAACCGCCCCGTGCGGACCCGCACGCGGGGTGGTGTGGGGGCTGGAGGTTAGAGACCTCCGGCTACCCGATTATGCATTATTTATATGTAAATTTTTAAACACTGACTCAGGGTCTGTTTGAACCAGTCGTAATAAAACTTTAGCTGGACCTGTTGGATGACGATGCCCCTGCTCCCAATTTTGGATAGTCCTGATACTCACACCAATTAAGTTTGCAAATTTTGATTGAGAAAAACCAATATGTTCTCTAATGCTCTTAACATCAGGTTCATCAAATTTAAAGGTGCGCGATGCTTGTTCTTCACCTCGCATTATTTTTCCAGCTTCTTGGACGCTGGCTAATAGTTCATTAAATAATTTATCATCCATTTCCAAACTCCAATTCAACTACTTTTTTTAGTGTTGATAATTGATCTTTTGTTAAATCACTAGATTCGTTCTTTGCATATGCTAGTAGCATGTATATTTGATTTTGACTGGTTGCCCAATAATAAATTATACGTGCTCCACCTTTTTTACCATGTCCACCACTAGCCCAGCGTATTTTACGAATACCTCCACTACCTTGAATTATTTTCCCAGCACATGGATTATCAATTAATATATTTTGAAGTTCTCGATAACTTTCGTCATCCATTAGATTATTTAGTCGTTTCGTAAAAACAGAGGTTTCTTTAAAAATCATACTTTAAAGTATACGTCATTGACGTAGCATGTCAAATTGGTTTGAGGATTTTAAAGGCATAACGCGTGCCTCATATGCAGGCAATTGTGTACGCCCGGCATGGGCATAAACTGATGGGGTGTAAGTCCCCTGTAGGAGAATCACCGCTATGTAAACTGTAAAGACATTTTAGCGTTAACTACTAGCTTAAGGCAAGGGCAAATCCGTGAGG